>Ga0075429_100000170_pt1 | contig 41847 bp, 42 predicted proteins | sample RhiMetdeltSRZDD3_FD_75295 | JGI IMG/M metagenome (GOLD analysis project Ga0075429, IMG submission 75295) | Populus rhizosphere microbial communities from Tennessee, USA - Rhizosphere MetaG P. deltoides SRZDD3 | ecosystem: Host-associated > Plants > Roots > Rhizosphere > Soil | place: USA...
CTCAGCCTGGCTGAGCTTGCGGTATCGTCGTGTTCGGGCGGGTTTGCCGCGGAGTATCCATGCCAGGGCGTCGATTTTATGAGTCGTGTGCCGCTGACTTCCTTTAACGGGAATCCGGCCAGCGCTTCCAATCTGTGGGGTTATGTTGATCTAGATCTAGATGTTGAGCTTGGTGTTCATCGCGAATACGCTATCATTGGTTTGCGCAATGGCACAGGCGTCGTGGATGTTACCGACCCGGCCAACCCCGTCGTTGTGGAGACGATCGTCGGCGTCAATTCGCAGTGGCGCGAGGTGAAAGTCTACCAGTTCTGGAATGCTGCAGCCAGCCGCTGGGACGCCTATGCCTATGTCACCACGGAAGGCGCGGGCGGCGGGATACAGATCCTCGACCTCACCCAACTGCCTGACAGTGTTTCACTCGCCGCTACCTGGACGGGCGTTTCGACCTCACACACCGACCAGATTTCGAATATCAATTTCACCACCAACGTGAGTAACAATCCGAACTTCCCTCCAGTTCTTTATATTTCGGGTGCAAACACAGGCGGGCTGCGATTCGTCAGCCTTGCCAATCCCACCAGCCTGACCGAGATCGGTGCCTGGACGGGAACATACTCACACGATACCTATCCTCATGTGTTCACGGATGCGCGCGCCAACCAGTGCGCGCCCGGGCATAATCCCTGCGAGGTGGTGTTCAGTTTCGCGGGTACAGCAGGACTCAAGATCATCGATGTCACCAACAAAAGCGCGCCGGTGACACTCAGCACCTTGACGTATTCTCAATTAGGATATGTACATTCGGGGTGGATCTCAAGCGACGGCAACTATATTTTCCTGCACGATGAACTTGACGAGCAGAATTTTGGGGGCAATTCGAGGATTCGCACAATCAATATCACCAGCCTGGCCGCACCCACCGTGAGTACGATCTACACCGGGCCGAGTGCGGCGATCGATCATAACGGCTACACCATCGGGAACAAGTTTTACTTCTCGAACTATACGCGCGGCATTGGCATTCTGGATGTGACGAACCCGAATGCGCCTGTCGAACTCGGTTACTTCGATACTTATCCCACCTCGAACAGCGCGACATTCAACGGCGCCTGGGGCGTTTACCCCTTTCTGCCCAGCGGGAATATTTTGATCAGCGATATCCAGCGCGGCTTGATCGTCGTACGCGCACAGAGCGCAGGGCCGACTCCCACGCCGGTTGCCAGCAATACACCGACAAACACACCGAAACCAGCTGACACTCCAATCGCATCTAACACGCCGACTCCATTAAACACTCCCACGCAAACCAGAACGCCGACATCAACACCAACCGCGACGCAGACATCGAGCGCGGGCAACACAGGCTTCCTGAGCCCGAGCACAAATGCGGCGCAGATCAGCAACGCCGGCGACAATAACGGTTTTGAAGTCGGCGCTTCAAACGCCCACGCAGCTGGCGGAGGCGTGGCACAGGATGTCAACAGTGGCGTAAAGAATGACTCAGCCTGCACTTCCAACAGCAAGGATAAACATCGTTTTTACGATTTCAACATCAGCCTGCCGGGCGGCGCGACGGTTAGGGGAATTGAAGTCCGGCTGGACGCCTTCGCCGATAGCACCTCTAGCTCACCGAGGATGTGTGTCCAGCTATCCTGGGACGGCGGCACCACCTGGACGACGGCTAGGCAAACCCCGACGCTGACGACCTCTCAGGCGACATATATCCTGGGAGGCCCCACAGATACTTGGGGGCGCGCCTGGACGCTAGCCAACCTTTCCAACGCGAATTTCCGCGTTCGCGTGATCGATCTTGCATCAAGCTCGGGCGCGACCTCACGCGACTTCTCGCTGGATTGGATTGCTGTGCGCGTGAGCTATTAACATCAAAGCTTTGACCGGGAACCTGTAATTCGTAGCCGAGGGACTGTCTCTTGGAGACAGTCCCTTTTTGATTCCCTTTGCGGCTTTTCTCTTCCAGGGTGCAGGCGGTGTTGTTTATGACGTGTACCATATAGCCACTTTATACCGCCCTGCGGGTTATACTTCCTGACAGTGATACCCCAACTGTGCCCAATCTTCTGCCAGGTCTGATTCGCTATGATGAATGTTTGCTCTCAGTGCGGTATGTATCATGCAGACAAGGTCATCGACCCGACTGGTCCGTTTGCGATTTGTCCCGAATGCGGCTTTAAGAATCCCTTTCGGATGTTGCCCTTGTTGATTGTCACAGGGGCGAGCGGTGCCGGTAAAAGCACAGCCTGTCAGCATTTGGTGGGCCAGGTCACTCAGGCAGTGCTGCTGGACTCTGATATTCTCTGGCGGCCCGAGTTCAATAGCCCGGAGACCAACCACCGCGATTACTTTGAGCTCTGGCTACGACTCTGCAAGAATATCTCCCAGTCCGGCCGGCCTGTCGTCTTATTTGGGGCAGGTGTAGGCGTGCCTGAAAACATTGAGCCTTGTATTGAGCGACGATATTTCTCGAACGTGCATTATCTGGCACTGGTCTGTTCAGACAGTACCCTATCCGAGCGATTGCAGGCACGTCCCCTCTGGCGAGGTACGCGGGATGCAGCCTACATCGACGGGCATATCCGCTTCAATCGCTGGTTCCAGGAATATGATCGTCAGCCTGCCATCGAGCGTATCGACACGACGAATACTCTCCCTGAAGTAACCGTTGCACAGGTTTCCTCATGGATCGATGAACACCTTGAACTTCCCACCGACTAGATTTCCCGCGAAACCCAGGCTGAACGCTGAATGGCGCGAACCAAGTTAAAGCATAGGTCCGTATATGCTTCAAATCCTTATCCTCTCTGTCACCCACCTCGTTCTGCCAGGTTATCTTCTCTATGATCTTTGGACACGACCGGGAGGCAGCAGATTCAAGTGGCTGGTCAGGGTGATCCATCACAGCGCGTATATGTTCTATATTTTCCTGGCAGGTCGCTGGGATATCCCAAGCTTTTATCTTCGTTATGTCTGGGTCATACTGCTTACTTTGGTCGCGCTTGTTTCGTATCGTCAGGTGCGTGCGCTGGCGTTGCATGTCCAGGACCGGCGCACGGAGTGGGAGATTGCCAGCAGATATGTATTCACCTTTTTATTATTTCTCCTTTTCATTTCCGCCTCTCTACTTGGCTACTTCCGCCCGGACGATTCGGTCCGCCTCACATTCCCATTGCGGGATGGCCGGTACTACGTTGCTCAGGGCGGTAATATTCAAATTCTCAACCAGCATTACCCCGTGCCTGCCCAGAGATACGCTCTGGATATTGTGGCGCTCAACGCGGCAGGCATACGGGCGCTTGGAGTTTACCCGTCAGACGTCCACCGATATGTCATTTTTGGAAGAGATCTTTACAGTCCCTGTGATGGGATTGTGATCGAGGCTGTGGATGGTCTGCCCGACCAGCCTCCTCCCGTGACCGACGTGGAACACCGTGCCGGAAATCATGTTGTGATCGCCTGTCAGGATATCAGCGTGTTGATGGCGCACATGCAAAAGGACAGCCTGATCGTCCGGGTAGGAGATGCGGTCACTACCGAACAGGTAGTGGGTCGTGTTGGCAATTCCGGGAATACGAGTGAGCCGCATCTACACATTCATGCAGTCCGTGGCAGTGATGGGAATGTGTTCGAAGGCGAAGGTGTACCGATGCTTTTTGAGCAGAAATTTCCGGTGAGGAATACATTGTTCCTGAGGTGACGGTAATCATTTGTCCTGCTGGCGCCTGCGGCTCGTGCCAGGGACGAAGAGGCGTGCTATACTTCACGGATATTTCTGACAGAAATATTACAACGCGCTCTTTTTACATAGAGGACTTTACCTAGAATGATGGATTTCGAGCATCCGGATGGCGAGCGGAGGCTTGCGGCGATCATGTTCACCGACATAGTTGGTTTTACCGCGCTTGCTCAACGGGATGAAGCTCTGGCGATGCAGCTTCTCGATGAACAGAGGAAACTGGTCCGGGCGTGCCTGGTGGCGTATAAGGGTAGAGAAATTGAAACAATCGGCGACGCCTTTTTTGTCGAGTTCGCCAGCTCGCTGGATGCAGTTAACTGTGCCGTTTCGATCCAATCGGCGTTGAAGGAGTGGAACGAGCAGCACCCACCCGAGAACAGAGTGCTGATCCGGATCGGGATCCACCTGGGAGATGTGCTCCATCGAGGCAGAGAGGTGAGCGGGGACGCGGTGAACATCGCCTCCAGGATAGAATCCATGGCGCCTCCTGGAGGAGTGTGTGTTACGGCGCCCGTCTATGCTAGTGTCATCAACAAGGTCGAGTACGAGTTCGAGACAGTCGGAATCCCGGAGCTTAAGAATGTCAGCACACCCATCGAGGTCTACTGCATTGTCGGGTACGGGGAGGACTCTGGCTGGCCCACGCCGATCACACCCGCGCTGCCCAAGGACAGGATTGCTGTTCTTCCTTTATTGAATATCAGTCCGGATCTGGTCGATGAGTACTTCGCGGACGGCATGACTGAGGAATTAATTTCATCGGTCTCCATGATCAGAGGCCTCAGGGTCATCGCCAGGACATCTGTGATGCGCTATAAGAGAGCGCACAAGCCAATTGCCCAGATTGGCAGAGAACTGAACGTTGGCAATATCCTGGAAGGGAGTGTTCGGAAGGTAGGCAACAAGATCCGCATCTCCGTCCAGCTCGTGGAAACATCGAGAGAGGAGCCAAGCTGGTCTCATAAGTATGACCGCGAGGTCAAGGATGTGTTCGCGATCCAGAGCGAAATCGCCCAGCATGTCGCGGAGGCCTTGAAGGACCACATATTTGGCGGGAAACATCGGGAGGAACCAAGGACAACGACCTTTAGCACCGAAGCCTATAAGAGCTACTTGCGCGGCCGGCAGCTCTGGAGCCGCAGAACTGAAGATGATCTAAAGAATGCTGTCAGTTTCTTCGAGAAGGCGCTCGGAATCGACCCCAATTACGCGCGGGCGTATGTGGGTCTGGCAGATACTTATGCAGCGCTGGCACTTCTGGAGTTCATGGCTCCGAACGAGGCCTATCCAAAAGCCAAAGAGGCAGTGGGGAAGGCTCTTGCCCTGAATCCAGGTCTGGCAGCGGCGCAGACATCGCTGGGATTGATCAAATTCCAGTACGATTGGGATTGGAAAGGGGCAGAAGAGGAGTTCCGCGAGGCAATCAGCAACAACTTTAACTATGCTCCCGCCCATCATTTCTTTGCCGATTACCTGAAAGCCATGGGCAGGTTCGATGAGGCACTCGCTGAGATCGAGAAGGCACGCGAGCTGGACCCTCTTTCACTGGCAATCAATATTGGGGTGGGGCATGTCCTTTATCTGTCCGGGCAGTATGACAAGGCGATCGAGGAGTACAAAAAAGCCGTGGAATTGGACCCGAACTTCATGGCAACTCACGTCTGGTTCGGGAGACCGTACCTGGAAATGGGAATGTTCACTGAGGCAATTGCCGAGCTTGAAACCGCGGTCAGCCTCTCGGGAGATAGTGTCATTGCCCTGGCGATGCTCGGGCATGCACTGGCATCGTCGGGGCGCGATGCTAAGGCGAGGCAGATTCTCGAGAAACTGGAGGAGAAGTCCCGGAGCCAGTATGTTCCCTCCTACTGGATCGCTGTCATCTATAATGGGTTTCGGGATAGGGAACAGGTGATCGCCTGGATGCGGAAGGCGTTCGAGGAGCGCTCGAGCTGGCTGGTCTGGTCCAACGTGGAGCCAAGGTTCGCGTGGCTGCGAGATGACCCCGACTTTGTATCGTTAATCCGCGCAATGAATTTACTGGTGAAGTCCGCATAAGCGTTTGTCACTGTTGAAAGCATAAAACACAGAGAGAAACATCGGAGTTCACAACATGAAAAAACTGATCAGTGCCAGGCTCGCGGGGAATATCCTTTTAGTTGCACTCGGACTGTTGGCGCTCTTCCACATCCTTGTGTTGCTGGGAGTCATCCCGGCAGATATCGTCTGGGGCGGCATGGTCCAGGGTGTGCCGTCGAATCTAGTCACGCTGGAAACCGTGGCTCTCCTCCTAACTCTGTTGTTTATCCTCATCATTGCTGCCAAAACAGGGTATGTTGAAGCAGGTAGATTATCCAGCGCAGTGAACATCGGCGTATGGTTGATCTTTGCTTACCTGTTATTGAACACATTGGGGAATCTCGCTTCCGGGGTTTCCTTCGAAAAACTCATATTTGCACCCATCACGATCCTCCTGGCACTCTGTGCCTTGCGGTTAGCCCTAGAAAAGTGAATCGAATTTCATGCACGCACATCACAGCCAATCCATACAGAACGTCAAGGAATATTTTCAGCGCGATCCCGAAGTTCAGGCTCTGCTCCTGAGCGGCTCCATCGCGCACGGATTTCAAAGTCCCGGCTCTGATGTTGACATTATGATTTTCGTCTCAGAAGAGGATTATCAAAAACGTTTCCAAACAGGACAAATCCACTTTTTTAACAGAGACCTGTGCACGTATGAGGGCGGGTATGTGGACGGAAAGTATCTCAGCCTGAACTTTGTGCAGCAGGTACTGGAAAAAGGCAGTGACCCTGCCCGCTTTGCCTTCGAAGGCAGCCAGGTTTTGATCAGCCGGATGAATGGCTTTGCTGAAGATGTCTGCCAGATTGCGGAATATCCCGTCGCAGAAAAGGCGGAACGCATACACCGTTTCTATGCCCAGTTTGAAGCCTGGCACTGGTACTGCGGTGAAGCGCTGGCAAAAGGGAACAGGTATCTGCTCGGCACCTCGGTCAGCAAATTGATCTTATTCGGTGGGCGCTTAATCCTCACCCACAACGAAATGCTATACCCGTATCACAAGTGGTTTTTGAAAGTATTGGAAGGGGCAAGAGAGAAACCTTCCGATCTAATGCCCTGTATCCAGGCATTGACCGAGGCACCAACTGCGGAAAATGTTGAAGCATTTTATGAAACCGTCAAGACCTTCCAACCCTGGAGCGATAATCCCTATAGCTGGCCGGCGCAGTTCATGCTCGATAGCGAGTTGAATTGGATGGATGGAAGAACGCCGGTGGAGGATCTGTAGTCCTGGATTGGTTCCCATCTATTGACCGCAATGCCAACTGTGATTACAATGTAATCACATGATGGAGTAATAGACATGAATACAGTGAAAACGCAGATCATAAAAATCGGTAATTCGCGCGGTATTCGTATACCAAAAACACTTATTGATCAGGTCAAACTTGGCAATGAAGTCGAGATTGTTGTCCAGCGCGGTCATCTTGTCATCCGGCCTGTATCACGTCCGCGTAGTGGCTGGGATAAGCAATTCCGCGCTATGGCCGAGTATGGTGATGATCAATTGCTGGATAAACCTGTCGCCACAAAATGGGATAGAAGCGACTGGGTATGGTAGCGAAACGATTTGAAGTTTATCTGGTCAACCTGGATCCAACGATTGGACGAGAGATTAAGAAAACACGACCCTGCCTTATTATTTCTCCGGATGAAATGAATCAACATATCGCGACCGTGATTGTCGCGCCGATGACTACAAAAGAACGTTCGTATCCGACACGCATTCCCTGTGAATTTCAGGGAAAAGCAGGACAAATCGTTCTCGATCAGATCCGAACCGTGGATAGAACACGGCTGGTGAAGAAGCTGGGCCAAATTGACGCAGCCACGCAAAAAACGGTGCTTTTGCTCCTAGCCGAAATGTTCGCTGAATAAGTTGCCTTACCCTTTTTTCCCGCTTGGGCTTTCTCAATTCGCAAAATGAAATGTTGTATCCCTGCGACAACTGGCTTTTGAGAGTGTAGCAAGGCGCAAGAGAAAAGCCTTTGGATCTCCGAATGGAGGGTAGAATGCCGGTGGACGATCGATGACCCTCTTTCATGAGGAACAGGAGACAGAATGAAAAAAGCGGTCTGTGTGGGCATCAACAATTATCCTGGCATCTTCAACGATTTGAAAGGATGTGTCAATGATGCAAAGGATTGGTCCGCCTGGTTACAGGGGCTGGGATTTGAGGTCAGCCCGATGCTGGATTCACAAGCCACTCGGGCAAATGTCAAATCTGCGCTGCAGGGACTGATCAGTGTCACGAACGCGGGCGATATCGCGGTCTTTACCTACTCGGGTCACGGCACGCAGGTCGTGGAAAATGGCAGCGACGAAGGTGATGCGTATGATGAAGCCATCTGCCTGTATGATGGCAATGTCATCGACGACGAGCTGCGTATCATCCTGCAGGGCATTCATCCGCAAGCCACGCTGGTCGTGATCAGTGACAGTTGTTTTTCAGGCTCGGTCACAAGAATAGCCGGTGAAAAAGCCATCCCGCGTTTTATTCCCCCAACGGTTTCGACGGAGGGGAGAATAGCTCGCCAGTCATTCCTGCTGCCCGAAGCAAATATGCCGGAGATCCTCATCACCGGCTGTAGCGACAGCGAGTATTCCTACGACGCGGAATTCAACCGGCGTCCCAATGGTGCCATGACGGCGCTGGCGCTGCGCGTCATCCAGCAGAATCCAACTGCGACCTACCGGGAATTTCATATTGCCTTGCGCGCATTATTACCCTCAGAGGATTATCCCCAATCGCCTCAACTGGAAGGGTCAGAGTCCAACAAAGACCGAAGGTTGTTCGAGCCGCTTGCGGTCGAGCCGGGACCCGGACCTGCCCCGGAGCCCACGCCGTCGCCCATCCCCGAACCGACTCCTGCGCCGGAGTCACCTGGCTGCCTCATGGGAGTGATCCAGCAAGTGACACGGCTCTTCAAAGGATAACAAGAATGCGGACCCAAAGTCCGCATTCTTGTTACTTCTCACGTATTACTCTTTTTCCCCGCTTATCTTCATCCAGGCTTTCTTCATATTCAGCGCATCCACTTCCATGATGGGGCTTTCACAGAGAATTCGCCCGGCGCAGTTGAAATCGTTTAGCGCCTTGAAAAGGAATTTCAGTTTTAAGTCAGATTTATCCAGTGCGAGATGGTTCTTCTCGCCTTTCGGGCCGTATTCGATCCCGGAAAGGTGGATGTGTAGCCGCTTCAAGGCTTTCTTTCCGAGTGCCTTTTGATACATCTTCAAGATCGCAGACCACTCGTCATACGTATTGAGCGTTCCATCGCCGGGACGGGCGTGCAGGTGGGCAAAGTCAATGCAGGGTTGCACACCTTCGATGGCTGTGCTCATCGCCAGGGTATCCTCGAAGGAACCGAGCATGGCGGATTTTCCCATCGTCTCGGGTCGCAACGTGACGGGGTTGCCCGCTTTTCGCAGTTCTTCCACGCAGCCTTGCAGGCGCGGGATCGCGATCTTCAATACTTCTTCTGGAGGATTCATAAAATAGGATCCCGGGTGAAAGATGATGTCCGTTGCGCCAGCCAGGTTGCCGTAGACCGCGGCGTCCATCAGGCGCTTGCGCGACTTGGGCCACTCATCGTCCAGAGCATTCAGGTTGATGAAATAGGGCGCATGGACGCTCAGGGAAACACCCTGCTCTTCTGACTTGGCTTTGATCGCCGCGCACGTGACCTCGGTCACGCGCACCGATTGGACCCAGCCCAGCTCCAGGGTATTCAAACCGATCGATTTGCTGAACTCGATCGCACCTACCGAACCACCCGGTTTCTTGGGAGTCTCGAGGGGTGAGCCAACAGTACCGAATTGAAAAGATAGGGTCATAGTGCCTCCAGGATGAGAAATCAGTGGTTCACGGATCAGTTGCCGGCAAATAGAGTAATGAGCCGCGCCCACAAGGGGGGACCGATAATGAGCAGACCAATCACGATTCCGGCAAGGGCGGATACCAGGACGGCGCCGGCGCCCACGTCCTTGCCGACCTTTGCCAGCGGATGGTGCACCGGGCTTGCAAGATCCACCACAGCTTCGATGGCGGTATTGATGAATTCCGCCGTGAACACCATCGCAATCGTCAACACAATAACAGCCCAATCGAAGGGTTTGAGCCCCACCCACAGGCCGACGAGGATCACTACCGTGGCAAAGAGGGAATGGATCCAGGCGTTTTGCTGGGTTTTTAACACGTACCACCAGCCACGGAATGCATGTCCGAAGGCGGTGATGCGTGAAGTAATGAAGGATTTGAGTGACATGATTCTTCTCGCTGCTACGATCCTTGCGAAGGCTCCAGTCCTCACAAGGTTTTTATTCCTCGCGGATTTGGATCGTTCCCAATCCGAGACTTTCCAGGATCTCGGCTTGTGCCTTCCACATACGGCCCTTTTCTTCCGGTTCCGCGTGGTCGTGTCCGAGTACATGCAAGACGCCGTGGACGACCAAAAGTTGCACTTCTGATTCGAGCGGATGTCCCGCAGCGCTGGCTTGTGCCTGGGCACGAGGGATGGAAATCAGGATGTCACCAATATAGTGCGCGCCCGTTTCCGGGTCCGTTTCCGTAGCCGGGAAGGAAAGCACGTCGGTGGGTGCGTCGACTCCCAGATAATTCAGATTTAGTTCGTGCAGGCGAGCATCGCTCGTCAAAATGACAGATAACTCATAGTCCAGTGACTGCGACTCGTGTTCCAGTGCGGCCTGTGCCGCGCGTTCCAGCAGATGTTTCGGGAAAGGGAATTCCGTTTCAATATGGATCATTTTTTATTCGGGATCGTGCTCACATCCTGTGTGGCGGGTGATTCTTTTGGGTACGAAATGCGCGGGTGATGCGTACCGCGCAGGATATTGACAAATACATCAGTAATGATACTGAGATCGCGCAGGGTTAGCTGGGTCTCATCCAGCTGCCCTTGTTTTTGCGCGACCTCAATCGTGGAAAGGACGATCTTCCGGATCGCCTCTTCATCTTCCGGGCGTTCGGCGCGGGCGCGCGCTTCGGATCCATCTGCCAGCATGAGCAGCGCCGTCTCACGTGAGCGCGGCGATGGGCCCGGGTAACGAAACGTTTCCTTATCCACTTTTGACTCATCCCCGCCGGCTGCTTTCAAAGCCTGGTTGTATTGATAGCGCGTGATCATCGTCCCGTGATGCTCAAGGATGAAGTCATCAATGCGGCGCGGCAGGCGGTGTTTGTGCGCCAGGGCAATGCCTTCGTTGACATGATCAATGATCGCATCAGCAGATTCATGCGGCGCAAGATCTTCGTGGGTGTTCAACTGGTCCTGCTGCTGGTTCTCCACAAAGAACATCGGATTCATGGCTTTTCCTACATCGTGGAAGAGGGCGCCAACGCGTGTCAGTAAAGCGTCCGCGCCGATCGCTTCGGCGGCTTGTTCGGCGAGGTTGGCCACTTGTAAACTATGCTGGTATGTCCCGGGCGCGTTGCGCAGGAAGAACTGCAGGAGCGGGAAATCGGGACGTGAAATCTCGATCAATTGCAAAGCGGTTGTGAGCCCCAGGGCCTGGGCCAGGAAATACTGCAGCAGGAGGGCGATACTGCATGCCGCCAATCCGCTGAAGATGGCAGCACCTGGCAATTGCAGCAGCGCCACCGCGTCCATTTGTACGAAGGGGAACCGGAATGCCACCAGCGTGATGATCCCGGCTAGTGCAGTTGCCATCCCGGCGCGAAAGAACGTCCAAACACGCCGCGCATTCCCGAGCACGAGCACTCCCGTTATCGATGAAAATAGATAGTAAGGCGTCAGGTCCAGTGCATTGGGCAGGTTATAGGGCGCCAGAATCGATAACGCGATGGAGAACACAATACCGGTTTCCAATCCGAACAACGTGGCGATCAGCAGTCCCATCGCAGCCAGAGGGAAGGCGTAGGGCAGCACAGTCCGGTTGGGTATAGTAAGCCGTGCACTCACAATAAAGAAGATAAAGATCAAGGAGACCAGGATCAGGCTGCGCGCTTCAAATTGGAATGAGAGATGCCGCCGCGAAAAGTAAAGATGAACAAACGCGGCAATCATAATGACGAGTGCGGCGGCGCCTACATAATTCTGCCAGGGATGGGCTTCCTCGATCAACTCGAACTTTTGTAACGCTTCGAACTCTGCCGGGGTGATAACCTGGCCACGCAGGACGATGATCTCACCCGCCTTGTATTCCTGTATGACGGGTTCCACCGCCTCCCGCGCCTCCTGCCGGGCTCCTTCTGTTAGCTCCTCACTTAATAAGCTGTTCGGTGCGACAAATGCCGTGACCAGTTCCGCCACAAGGACGGCTTGCTCTTCGTTCAAGGCGAGGCTCACCAGCGAAGGGATGGTCCGCCGGATGGTGTCAAGGTCCTGGTCGCGGATCGTGCGGCGCATTACCTGCTCCAGCACACTCAACGCCTCCTGTTGGATGGTTTCCCAACGCGCCGCCGGCAATGCCAGGATGCTTTCGATCGTTTCCGGCTTGAGCTTGACATCGGTGAGGGCTGTGATATCAGCGGCTTTTTGTTCGGGTGTAGAATATTCATCTTCGCGTACCAGGGCAATGTACTCCAGCGCGGCGCGCAGATGCTCGATCTGGCCGCGGGCGATGGCCGGGTTGGGTGGCGCATAAACTGACACGACAGATTCCTCTGCCGCGCGGCGAGCGTCCTCGGTGCGTACTTCGCTGATGTAATCGAGGGGCTGGGTAGCCTGAAAATCACTAGGGGAAACGTCACCAGGCTGGAGCGGTACTGCCGTTTGCAGCAGCAGCTCCGGCAGGATCAATGCCCCATAGGAGATGATGCTCGTCACGATGAGCAGGACGACCTGAAACAAACGGATGCGCGCCGGCACTTGACGACCCCGCGCGTAAAAATTCCCCATGCTATTTCCAAACATTCGGCCAGAGAGTCACAGAGGCACCGAGACCCTCTCTTAAGGAATCGCTGTGCCCCAATGATCCTTTGGCGAAAAGGTTTAAACCCATTGTTACTTTTGCAGAAGTTCCCGGACTGTTGCGCTGACCATATCGTTGGGTGCGCGACCGGCCACTTTGGGCATGACGGTCTTCATCACCTTCCCCATGTCGGCAGGAGAGGCTGCACCAGTTTCTGCGATGGCAGCCTGCACCAGAGCGCGCAGCTCCTCGGCAGGCATGGCTTTCGGCAGGAAGGCTTGCAGTACATGGATCTCCGCTTCATTGGCCTCGATCAGATCGGCGCGGTTGACCTTCTTCGCCTCCTCCAGCGACTCGCGGCGGTTTTTGACCTCCTTTTGGAGGATGCTCATCACGGCTGCATCGTCGAGCTCGATCCGCTTATCCACCTCTGCCTGCTTGACGGCAGCCAGCGCCATGCGGACGGTGCGCTTGCGCACTTCATCCCCGCTCTTCATGGCGTCTTTCATGGATTCATTTAATTGGGTCTTGATACTCATGCGGCGGATTATACTAGAGTTGATGCATGGAAAGATACGGGAACGGCCTGCCTGTTCAACTGCTTTGTCACTCTGTGCCTACTGGATCGTCCAGCCGCCATCCACCATAAGCGTTTCGCCTGTGATCAGCGATGCAGCGGGGGAGGCGAGGAACAAGACCGGTCCTGCCACTTCCATCGGATTGCCGATCCGGCCGAGCGGGATTCGTTTCTGCACCGAGGCCCGAAATGACTTGTTATCCAGCCACTTCCTTGTACCCGGCGTTTCGATGAATGTGGGTGCGACCGCGTTGACGGTGATATTGTAGCGTGCCCATTCGAGAGCCAGGCATTTGGTCAGGTGCGAGATGGCAGCCTTCGTCATGCAATAGACTGACTCGGTGTGCAGCGCTACAAACCCTGCCTGTGAACTGATATTGATGATCCTTCCTCGCCGTTGTTTGATCATCACCCTGCCGACAGCCTGCGAAGTAAAGTACGTTCCTTTCAGATTGACAGCGAGAGTTTCATCGAAGTCCCTCTCCGTCACGTGCTCCGCAGGGTTGGGCGCGCCGATCCCGGCATTGTTCACCAGGATATCGATGCGTTTGAAATGTTGCATGCCCTCCCGTACACCCTCTCGGATCTCCTGCATCTGTGTGACATCCATCTGCACCGGCAGGACTTCACGACCGAGTTTCTGAATTTGCTTTACAAGCGTCCCGGCGGAGTCTTTCTTCTTTAACCCCAAAATGATATCGGCTCCCGCCTCTGCTAGAGCGAGGGCACAGGCGTTGCCGATGCCTCTCGCCGAAGCCGTGACAAGGGCGACCTGTCCTGTGAGGCGAAACGATGGCTGTTTAGTATTCACGTGCCGACTCCTACTTCTGATTTGTGTTCAACCATTTCAATCCCCACGTCCGTCCTGGAGCTACTTCTTCGAACCCGTCAGAGCAGTCGTGATTCCCAGCCCCAGGTAAACCAGACCTGCGAAATAGCGCTGTCCTTTTTGGTAATGACGGTTACCACGTAACCTGTGCGCCAGGGAACTGGCTACGAGGGCGTACAAACTATCTGTGATGAACGCCATCCCCACAAAGATCGCGCCCAGGAGCAACGTCTGTGCGGTGACGTTTCCTTTCGCGGGGTCTACAAATTGAGGCAAAAAAGCGAAGTAGAACAAAGCGGTCTTTGGGTTGAGCATGTTGATCGCGAATCCCTGCCAGTAAATGCGCGAAAGGCTTTCCGGTTTGACGTCCCCGTTTGCTGTTTCCTCTTCACGGATGAGAAGCTGTCGAACGCCGAGATAGATCAGGTAGGCCGCGCCCAGATATTTCACCACGTCAAATGCCAGCGCCGAAGATAACAAGATCGCCGAAAGCCCGAGAGTCGCGGCAACCGCCTGGAGGAAATTCGCCGTCTCGATCGCCAGCACAGAGACCAGCCCGGCCAGCCGTCCCTGGTTTGCACTGCGGGCGGTAATGTAGAGCACGGCCGGACCGGGAACCAATAACAAAGCCAGGCTCGCCCCCAGGAAAAAGTACAGTTGTGAGAATTCGATCATTGTATTTACCTCTATTCCATTCACTGAATTTCGAAACTTCCCAACCGGCAGAATCTGATAAATTCCTTCAAGTGCCGCTTTTCATCGCCAGCGAAATATACAAGCGGACTTGTCCCCAGAATATCCAATAATCCGTCCTGCAGCTCCTCCTCGATGAATTCTTTTTCCTCCGGCGACAACCATTCAGGAAGGTCATCCTCCAGTTGAAACATCGAAGCCCAGTCCATCGGCAGATTATCGTCGGGAAGGTCCTCCAACGACTTTTCCAGAGCCGCTGCCAGCGAAAGAGCGTCTTCTGTCTTGACGGTCTGGCCGTCATTGGTTAGATACCTGCCGTCCCATTCCACCTTAAGTTCGTACAGGTCAAGGCCCGAGGGTGGGCGCGTGCCCTTTGGCTGCCAGCCATAGAACTGAGCCAGCTCGAGGGCTTTTGCCCAGAACTGTCTGCTGAATGTTCTGCATAGAATTGTGGATTGACTGATCAGATCGTAACTCATAGGCAAAATGATTGCCCTATTATACTTATCCCTATCCATAATTTTGTTTGTTTGACGGTTTTGATCGTGATATATCTTCCCATGCCTGGAGCGGAGAGGGGAGTTGGTGGGTAAGACAGCTCATTGTAATCCCCAGAATATGCACAGAACTTTACCTTTAGATGCAGACAGGCTTAGCTAAGAAACACCCTTTACCCATTCCAGAATCGTTTTCTTTATAACCCGCCAGTTTACTTTCCACAGCATTCTTGGCATCCGTTCACTCTCAGCATCATCAAAGTAAACGAGTCCATACAAAACGGAACCAATATCCCGTATGTCAAACTTCTTTTGATAAAACCCTAGCATCTGCTGCAAAGAAAAAGATGTTTTCCCCAATGCATACAGATCACAAAAATCCTTGCGAGCGCCGCGCTGTGCAATTGCGGAGAGCTTCATACAAGCAAGATCCTCGAGAGGCGCAAGATCGCAATCCATATCTTTCCAGTGCTGTACTGACTTGAGCATGGGATATTGATACTGTAGAAAGGTCACCCTTACATCCTGGATGCTGCCATGCAATGTGCCGGGTGACACCTGTTCAATCTCCAGCTCCAAACCGGAATTCCTCAACGCCTGCGCAAGCAGCATGCCATCCTCGAAGGGTTCAGGACTGAACCAATCCATATCGAGGGAAATCCGGTGCCCATAGTGAATTGCCAAGGCAGTCCCACCAGCAAGATAAAAGCCCTTGGGTGCCATCTGAGGACCTAGGGCTTTCAGAACCTTGATCTGTTTCTTTGGCAATCCCTCCACAAAATACTTCATCTCTTATCCCAGACTCCAGCTTGGGCTGTCTTTACCCATTGGTTAACTTGCCGTGCTGGCAAGTCATAAAGCACACCCCAAAAACGTAGTTGCCTGGGCGTGAGACCTCGTCCACGATGTGTGATCAGCCAGTCCCGCAGTTCACGATCACCCAGCCGTTTGCGCAACCAGCGGACTGCGCTCCAAGAGCCATTTGTCAGGATGCGACGAATGATCAAATCCCGATCTTTTGCAAGCGATAGTTGGGAAAATGCATAATCCCAAAAAAGAGACCGAAGTTGTTCTGGTAGTCTGCTTTTTCCTTTCATATTACAATTATAAGCGATAACATTTCTTAGGCTAAAGCCTTGCCGATTGGCTTCATAAAACATCCAGCAACCTTGGCCGGTATTGCATATTCTGGGGATTACATCATATCCACTAGGACGTGTTTCAAATTCGCAAACAAAGGCATCTCCATCCCGGCATGGAGTAGACCCGGGGGAAGCAAATAGCTTGCCTGACAGAACATCCAGTTTCTCAAAACAGGTTCTGTCACTCCCAATGGTTGTACGATTTCATACACGGCTCGAAAAAGCAGTTCCTTATAACGGGTGATGTCAATCCACGCGGGGCTGATGGGTTCAGGCAAGTCCCAGGCATGGACGCCCTGTTTTGTCCGCGTGTAGAGGAAGTGGATTCGTTGTCCCATCCGCATAACCTTTCCCATCGCCTGTAATTGACAAGCCGCACGCGCAGCAGGCGATGGAACTCGGTATTCACTGAGTTCACGGCTGAGGGTTTGTGTAACCAGCAGCCCCTGGAGGGGAATGGCTCGCTGATCCAACGCAGATATTTTCTGTTGTAGGAGACTCAAAATGTTAGGGAATATATTTGCAAGCCTGTCCGGATCCTTTTCTTTTGCCAGGAGCTGCAGGATCTCCCATTGTGTACTGGCAACGAACGCAGGAGTATCCTCACGGCGCAGTGCCAGCCCGCGTACTTTGTAATTTCCATCGGATTGCAGACCGAAGAAGCGATTGGCAACCGAGAGCCTGGGGTTCTGCTGGGAGGAGACAAACGCCATCCAGGAATAAACTCGTTCCACTTCGATCGCCAGCTTTGTTTCCTCTTCGATCTCATCCAGCAGGGATTGGAAATCCTCCTCTTTGGCAGCATCCGCACGGCAGATAAAGAGACTGTCCACATAGGCATGGATGACCGTGAAACCACGCTCCTCGGCGATCTCCTTGGCTGCGATCAGCATCTTTCTTCCAATGAAGGACACCACTTCATGTGAATTGATCCTGCCAAAGGTGGAGTTGGCAAACCCCAGCCGTCCATACGCCACCACGCACAGCCACTTGAGGGCATTGGAATATGCCTGGTAGCGCACATAGCGCGCATCGTCCTTTTCCATCGTTTTCAAACGACGCCTGACCCGGATGCGTTTCTTCACCATCCGCCGCAGTGCCGCAGGGACAAGTCCCTCACGGGAAATGACCTTGATCCCCATCTCAGGGATGTAGAGCCCATCTTCTTCCTCCACCCCGACGGTCTCGGGGGAGATGTTGTATTCCACAATAATGGATGGGTACATGGAGATAAAGTCGATGATGGCGACGTTGGGAAATACCCCCTGCAATGGCTCGAAGACCAGTCCACCGCGGTCTGAGGCGACGAGCTGGTTGTACGTTTTGGGCACTTCCCCTTTTTGCTGTTGATAAGGGACCAGGACATTGCGCCGTAGAGCCGTCATGTTTTGCATGGCGGCGATGCCCGCCCCGGGCGAACGCCTTGCGATCTCCTGCACGGGCAAACCCGTCACGCGTGCCTGCTCGATCGCGCCCGTCAGACCGTACTCCCCGAAGGTCATGCAGTTCTTATCGTCGACATGCCATCTGCCATAAAGATGCACCTGCTCGCCGCGATAATGCGCCTGCCCGTAATTGTGGAAGCTGATCTCCTTCTTCCGACGAACGGATTGTGCAGGGTCCCGGTTGGGGTTGAAAGGAATGCTTGTCGTTTGGGATATCGCTTCAAGATATGAAAATAACCACGTATCTCCATAGCTGGTCAAAATTACGTCAGGGTCATACTGGCGGAGAATGCCGTTCAGGGAGAACAAAAGCCTGCGCGGGTCATCCAGGGATAGTTGATACTTGAAGCGGTCAAAGTGAACAGAAAGATATTGCGGCGCGGCATGCGATGGATCGACATCGGGCTGGATCTGCAGCACGCGCAGGTCAGGCAGTTTTGGGTCAAGCTCCCAGGGCGTGTCGAGTGACAGGATCTCTGAAATTTCCCAGCCTTCCTTTGTTTTTACCCTGCAGTGTCCCAGTGGAAAGACGTTATACTCCGCCGTATAACGCAGGATGAGCGGGATGTCTACATCATAATAAAGCAGGTCGGGAAACTGTAGCTCCACCTCCTTGAACAACTTATCGAAAGAAGTGGGGTCGAGCACGCGGACCTCCAGCAGGTCTTTCATCCCCTCGTGCAAGTCTTCCCTCTGCGTGCGATCAAGCCTGACGGGTCTCGTTTTAAGGAATTTCCACAACTGGCGCAGGCGGTGAAACGGACCGCCCACATAAAATGTGACCTGAAAGGGCTGGGTAAACGAATGAGGTTTGCCGTCTTCCCCCACGATCCAGAGCACAACCCCATGCTTTGGATGAGCATAAAGGTCGAACAACCAGCCGGTATATTCCCTCATGCTTGGTCATCAGAGGCAGGCAGTAGCAACTTGATTTTGCCCTGTATTTCTTCGATCAAAACATAGAGTTCGTTGTGGACCTGGGTGTTTCTTTTATGTTCCTCCAACAGGATCACAAACGGCATGACTTCCATGGGGAGCAAGTTTACTGTATGACTGATGGCCGCACGGTGTTGTAATACCGCTTCGAAAAACCGGTCCAGGACCAGCTGATCTGCCCGGCGGAGTGCCTCGTAGAACGGCTTCAATTCCGCGATCTGGTCGAAGGCGAGCTGGGTGGTGGAGGGAAGGGTGCGGCCCATAAACGTTAGAAAAGTGCAGGTTGTCCAATTCGTTCCAGTTCCGGATCCAGAGTAAGAGTCTTATCTGTAATTGAGTGCAGGGCAGGGATGAATTTTTCGTACTCCTCCGCTTCCAGCTCCTGCGTCAGTACGATGACTGGACGATAAAACGCCAGTCGCTTGAGCTCGCGGCAGCATTCTCTCAGCTTGAAGAGACGGGTCCGCAAAGGGACATCGGAGTCATAAAAGGTATGCAGGAAATCGAGGACAAGAACAGGCTCGCCTTTTAGGGAAATGCTCGCCAGTGAGTCAAACAGCCGATAGCAGGTGGAGACGCGTGCCGTGTACAGACGTCCAAGGATCTCTTTGATTTCGGTGGTCTGTCCTCGGATCATACGCGGCAGATCGTAGGCGGGAAGCCACTCATCCCCCGAAACGACAAAGAGCGGGCCACGCAGGATCAGGCTGGCGATCAGCTCGGTTTTGCTTTTGCGGGCGCGGTCCCGGGTCAGGATCAGGGTGAGACCGCGTTTTCCGGTCAGATCGGAAGTGAGCTGCAATTCATTCATACCCGCAGAATAGCGGATAGGAATAAAAATAAAAAGTCCCCGCCAGGTAAGAAACGGGGATACTTTGGGGTCCCCCATGGGGGATGGATATATGGGCGGGATGGCGACCTACTGCCTATATCTGGGCTTCTCCCACTCAGAGAAATCCCACTCCTCAAGGAGCATGCGTAGCTGCGCGCGGCTGGTCAAGCCAAATTTCATCAATGCTCTTTGCAGGCGCACCTTGACTGTCTCGGGAGAGATGTTCAATCGTTTGCCGATCTCGCGGTTGGTATATCCCAGGCATGCGAGAGCGGCTACATCCTGCTCACGCGGGGTCAGGGACTGCCATTTATTCCACAGCTTGTCCTTTGAAACATATTGCGTGAGGCCAGCTTCCAGGATATCGGGGAGTAATTCATCTTCAGGACGGCCCTCGTGCTTGGCGATAGTCGTGAGCGTAACTTGGAGAGATTCGCTGATCTCGTAGGTACGGGAGCCGGATTTCGGACGCGAGCCTATCAGGTTCAACAATCGTTGCCAGATAGACATATCCGGAGATTATAGTAGAACAAATATTCTAAGTCAAGAAAAGTGGCTTATTGATTAGTTACAGACCCTTGCGCCCACGGTACGTGCCGGGACGGTGTGTGGCTTGATCCATTCCAGCTCATGCTTTTATCCAACTCCCGATTTCATATCACGGATGGAAAATCTTATCAGTGATAAGTTTTTTCCAGGGTAGCAAATATAGATTTACCCCATCCTTTTCGCCATTCCCTCAGGAAGGCATCTGCTTCCCACAAGACGATTATAGATATAATACAATCCGTAGATGGCTGGAGAGAAACGATGAGCATTCAAAATTCATACAACGAGTGGTCACAGACCTACGACACGGATCGAAATTTGACGCGCGATCTCGATCAGCAAGTGATGAGAGAGACGCTTGCCGGCCTGCGTTTCAAGTCCATCCTGGAGACCGGCTGCGGGACAGGTAAAAATACCTCGTTTCTTGTGGATGTCGGGACAAAAGTCCATGCGCTGGATTTTTCAGAAGGGATGATCGAGAAAGCCAAAGAAAAGGTAAAAGCCGGGAATGTGCGATTCTCGGTGGCGGACCTGACGCAAAGGTGGCCGTGTGAAGATCAGGCTTACAACCTCATCGTCTGCAACCTGGTCCTGGAGCACATCGACGACCTCTCTTTCATTTTCTCCGAAGCCTTTCGAGTATTGGAGGCAGGAGGAAAATTTTTCATTAATGAGCTTCATCCGTTCCGGCAGTATGAAGGCAAGAAGGCGGTGTTCCAGGGCAGCCAGGGCCTGGCCGAAATACCGGCGTTTGTGCATCACATCTCAGATTTCCTGAACGCCGCCTCAAAGAATAGATTCGCTCTCCTAAAGCTCGATGAGCGCTGGCATGCAGAAGATCTGAACAAGCCGCCGCGGATTATCTCTTTTATGTTTGAAAAATAATGAATACATCGACGAATCCATGGCGTGATTTGCGTATCAATTCAGAGCGGATGCTGACTGCATTCCATGAACTGGCACAGATCGGCGCCACCGACGATGGCGGTGTGAACCGTCCCACGTTCAGTGAAGCGCACCTTGCCGCGCGTCGCTGGTTCCGGGAACAGATCGAGAAGGCGGGGTTGGAATTCCGCACGGACGGCGCGGGGAATCATTCGGCTGTCTTACCGATTTCTTCCGCGCTGAGCGGAGCCGGAGGCGAAGCGCCGACTCTCCTCCTTGGCTCCCACCTCGACTCCGTCCCGAACGGCGGTCGCTTCGACGGGGCACTGGGTGTGATGGCAGCCTTCGAGGTGTTGAGGACGATCAAGGAGGCGGGAATACAACTCAAAGTCGACCTCGAAGCAATCGATTTCACAGATGAAGAAGGCACCCTGGTCGGTCTGCTTGGAAGCGCGGCGCTGGCGGGCCGCCTTCACCCTGACGTCCTGCAAACCCCGCGCGGGGGACGCGAGGCTCTTCTCGAAGGGATGCAGCGCGCCGGCGTATCTGACGAGAGCATGTTGGGCGCGAGCCGCCCGAAGGAGTCGCTGGCGGGGTACCTGGAACTGCACATCGAGCAGGGCAAGCGCCTCGAACACGCCGGCATTAGTATAGCGATTGTCTCTGCGATTGTCGGTATCTGGTCGTATCGTCTATCATTCATCGGCCGCGCGGACCACGCCGGGACAACGACGATGAGTGATCGCCTGGATGCCTCGCTGGGAGCAAGCGAGTTTACGCTGGCAGCCCGTGATATCGTGATCAACGATTTCCGGGATTGCGTAGTGAATATTGGGAACATGGAGTTTTCGCCGGGCGCCTTCAACATTGTTCCCGCACGAGTGGATGTATCGCTTGAATTCCGTTCTGCAGAGGAAGAGAAGTTGGAGCGGCTCAATTCCATTCTGCTTGCACATGCACAGGAGGCAGCCAATCGTTTTAACCTGGAATTGAAGGTGGACTCTCTCGGCAGGCATTCCCCCTCTCTTATGGACCACCGCGTTCGAGATGCATTTGCCAGCGCCTGTGATGATCTGGGATTCAACTATCTGACCCTGCCTTCAGGTGCGGGACATGATGGACAATCCTTCGATGGTTTGTGTCCCGCTGGCATGATCTTTGTCCCCTCCAAAGACGGCGCGAGTCATTCGGCGCGTGAATTCACCGAATGGCAGGACTGCGTCAACGGCGCAAATGTTTTGCTGCAAACGGTATTGAGATTGGCCACGTAGGTCACGCCTGCAATTTGTTCAGGCGGCAGTTCCACTGCGAGCGCATCTAGAGAAACTCCATGAAAAACTTCGACCCCAAATACAACGACATCCCCAAAACCGAGATCCACTGTCACCTCGAAGGCGCGATCCGTACACAGACGATTCTGGACATCGCGCAGGAATACAACCTGCAATTGCCCACCTATGATCTCACGCAACTGGATACACACGTCAAAGTCTATGACCAGATGCAAAACCTGGAGGCAGTGCTGGCAGCCTTCGCCATTTTTCAAAACAGCATCACCTCTCCAGCGGTTGTCGAACGTATCGCCTGGGAATTGTTTGAGGACTCGGCGAAACAGAACATTAAACTCTTCGAAGTCCGCTTCTCACCCGATTGGGCGTTTCATGGTCACAACCTGGACTGGGACGTCTGTCTGGAGCGCCTTTTGCGTGCAAAGGAACGCGCCGAACAGCAATTCGATATGGCGATCGGCTATATCGCCATCACCTCGCGCAGCATGGGGCCTGAGTCCTGCGTGAAAACCGTCGACTGGTCCATCCGGCATAAGGATCATATCCTTGGCATCGACCTGGCGGATAGTGAACGCGATTTTCCGCTCCGTGAATTTCTGCCCTCGGTCAGGAAGGCAAAAGAAGCGGGATTGAAGGTCACCATTCACACGGGGGAAGACACGCCGGCTTCCTATGTGAAAGAGGTGATCGAGCTCGCCAGTCCGGACCGCATTGGGCATGGGATCCACTCGATTGACGACATGCAGGTCGTCGAGTTGATCAGGGAACGCGGCATCACACTGGAGGTGAATCCGTGGAGCAACTATCTGACGAATTCCGTGCGCACGATTGAAGAGCATCCTCTCAAGAAGTTGTTTGATCTGGGCGTGAAGGTGACGATCAATTCGGATGATCCGGAAGTGCTGGAAACCAATGTCAATAATGAATATCGCATTGCCCACGAAATCCTTGGCATGAGCCTGGAGGATATCGCGGTCTGTAATCGGTACGCCTGCCAGGCTTCATTTATTCCCGATGAATCAAAGAACAGGATTTTTGAGAAATACTTCTCCTGAATAAAGCAATGAAGATCACCAACTCATTTACGCCCTCAAACCTGTCAGACTGGCGAAACTGGCTGCAGCAGAATCATGGCCGCGAGCAGGAAGTCTGGCTTGTCTATTTGAAAGCGGGAGGCGGCAGGATGAATATTGATTATGAAAGTTCGGTCGAAGAAGCCTTATGCTTCGGCTGGATTGACAGCATCATCCAGAAGATCGATGAGGAGAAGTATGCCCGCAAATTCAACCCGCGCCGCACGAACAGCAAATGGTCCGAGACGAACAAGCGGCGCGTGATCAAAGTGATCCGGGAAGAACGTATGACGGAAGCAGGACTGGCAAAGGTCACGTTCGACGTCAATGAAGTGGATACCGGCAAGCCAACGCCGAAGCGTACTGCTGTGCAAATGCCCGAGAATATGGAGAGGGCCCTCAAATCCCGCCCCGGGTTGTGGGAAGCCTTCCAGAAGGTATCGCCATCCTATCGACGGAATTACATCCTCTGGCTTTCCGATGCCAAAAAGCCGGAGACTTTTGAGCGAAGACTACAAATATTGATTGAGGAAGTACTGGCAGGGAAACCGACGTCGATGCATTAGATGCTGAAATCCGCTCAGCGTGGAATTCCTCGCAACGACATGAAATCTAGTCAGTCTTTCTGATTCATGATCTGTTCCAGCGCCCCCTGGAACACCTCATACGGTTGCGCGCCCACAATCGCGTATCGATTGTTGATTACATATGTGGGCACTCCTGTCACGCCGATCTGGTACGCCCAGCGGACCTTGTCCACAACCTCAGCCATATACTTCTCGTTTTCCACCTCACGCTGCATTTCGTCTGCATCCAGCCCCACTTCGTCTGCCGCGGCGCGCAGTACGTCCCACTGGCTTGGGTCCTGTCCATCGGCATAGACCTTGCGGAAGATCACTTTGTGGAATTCATTGCCCTTGTCATGTGTGCGCGCATATTCGGTCGCTTCGTGAGCCAGGCGCGTGTTGTAGATCCGCGGTGTGGAAACGAAATCCATCCCGTAGGATTTCGCGATCTGCCGCAACCGCTCTTCCGAACCCTGGGCGCGTGCCTGTTTCACGCGTTCCGGCAAATCTCGTCCTTCAGGCGGCGTGTCAAAATACAAATAGAATGGACGCCATTCCAGGTCCACGTTGTGTTCTGCTTTCAACCGCTCGACCACACCCTGGCCGACATAGCACCACGGTCAGATGTAATCGGAGAAAATCGTCAGTTTGAAGTCCATGCTTTACCGTTGCTTCCGCGTTCGTCAATCTTACATCTAGAAATTGTATTAAAACTTCTCTACCTCGCCATCGCGAGAGCCGAAGGGACGAAGCAATGACGATGCAAGGGCTTAAAAGTATAATCGGCCTATGCGTGCAAAATTCCCTGTCACCGTACATTTGTTGTTTTTTCAGGAAGACCAGGTCCTGTTATTGCGGCGTTTCAACACTGGCTACGGGGATGGACAGTACAGCGTCCCGGCAGGGCACCTGGATGGAGGCGAAACGGTCATCGCCGCCGCGCGGCGCGAGGGGTTGGAAGAGACCGGCGTCCGCATCGAGGCGGATGACATTGTCTTTTCGTCTGTTGTGCATCGCAAAGATGGTGACGAACGCGTCGACTTCTTTGTGCATGTTCACAAGTGGCAGGGAGAGCCAGCTAACACGGAGCCCGACAAATGTGATGAACTGCGCTGGGTGCGTGTCAACGAATTGCCCGATAACGTTATTCCTTATGTAAGAAAGGCGATACAAAATCACCTAACGGGAATTCCGTTCCACGAATTTGGATGGTAGGTATTTATGGGATATTTGCTTCTCGAAGGCGGCGCGGAGTTTGGCGGACAGATGCGCGATCCCGATCTGAAAGCGATCGAGCTGGCGGGCGGGTTCGACGCCCCGGTCCGCATCATCCCGACCGCTGCCGCGCCGGATAACAACCACCAGCGCGCCGGGAATAATGGCATCCGTTGGTTCCAGAGTCTGGGGGCAAAGGATGTAGGCTCACTGCCGCTCATCGATAAAGCCAGCGCGAACGATGACAGTATTGCAAAATCTCTGCGGGAGGCAAAGCTCATTTACATGCTTGGCGGCTTTACGGGATATCTTGGCGAGACTCTCAAGGGAAGCGCCGCCTGGCACGCGGTGCTGGAAGCGTATGCCACCGGCGCGATCGTCGCCGGGTCAAGCGCGGGCGCGATGGTCATGTGCGAGTTTTATTATGACCCGAGCCGTGGGCAGTTGATCGAAGGGCTCAATCTCGTTCCAAATTCGCTGGTCCTGCCGCATCACAACACCTTCGGAAAAAGCTGGGCGTCACGCCTGCTCGAAATTTCCCAGGTCACGCTGGTTGGCATCGACGAGCAAACAGGAATGATCGACGATGGGCCTGGGACATGGACGGTCTATGGCGTAGGCAGTGTGACTTTATACCGTAACCAAAAGGTGGAAATCTACCCCACTGGAAGAAGTTTTTCAGTTTAGAATTACGCGAGACCCTAAAGGTTTTTTAGGGTAAATCCGATAGACCTTGCCGAGAAATCCTGCTTAAATTTCGTGTTGGCTTGCAAAGGAAACCTTTAGGGTCTTTTCCACATTATGTTTGATCTCTCCAGCGCTCGTTTTGCATTTTTAGACATGGAAACAACGGGTCTTTCGCCATGGTTCGGTGATCGGATCTGTGAAGTGGGCATTGTGCTCGCCGAAGGACGGCGCGTGAAACAGCAGGTTCACATGCTGGTGAACCCTGAGTATCCTCTCTCACTGAGCGCGGCCAGCACCAGCGGTCTCACGGATCAACAATTGGCGAGCGCGCCTCTCTTCGCTGAGGTGGCAAACGAGATCGTGGAATGGCTTAAGAACACGGTCGTGGTCTGCCATAACGCCCAGTTCGACGTGCAGTTCCTCGACAGCGAGTTCCGACGCCTAGGTCGTGAGATCCAGATCCCCAACCTGGTGGACACCTTATTGCTTGCCCGCCAGCACTTTGACCTGCCATCCTACAGCCTGCATTATCTTGCCGAGGCCTTCCACGTCCCCATGACGGCGTCCCACCGGGCCCTGCCAGATGCGCATACCGGTCGCGGCGTCTTTTTCGCCATCATGGACTCCCTCAAGCAGTTCAACAAGCCGCTGGACGACTACATCGGAATCTACAATTCGCCTGTCTGGCCCAACGACGGCATCCAGCTTCCCACCGAATTGGGGGAAGCGATCTACAGCAACAAGCGGATGTTCATCCGCTATGTGAACGGTGAGGGGGAACAGACCGAACGCTGGATCACGCCCAAGCAAGTGATGGGCTTATCGGATTATGTCTATCTAAAGGCGCATTGCCATCTACGGAAAGCGGAGCGGAATTTTCGGCTGGATCGGATCATTGAAGTGAAGATAGAAGTTTGACTTAAGTCTTTTCATCGATGATGCAAGCGGAGGAAACATGAATTGGCAGTTGAAATGTTTCTGCTTCTTTCTAGGCGTTTTGATGATTGCATCCTGTCAGGCAGTGGGAGAATCGCCGAAGGCGACAGCTCCCGGTGAAATCGAACCCATTCTACAAAGCCCATCTCAGGTTCCCACGCAAATGACCGTTCCGGAAATGACCGGGACCGCGCAAGCGTTTCCAACAGTGATCTACCCAAGGGAAACGCCTTTATCACCTGAACAAATACTTGATCTGAGCCAGTGGAAAACTACCTCCCCGGACGGCAATTATGTCATCACGTGTGATAGCGGTTTTCCGTTTCTCTTCTATGTACCAACCAAAACTGTAATTGCCTCAACAGATCGAAGCTTTGGCTGTGACAGCCAGCGTAGCGCCTGGTCCCCGGACAGTACCTATGTTTTCCTTGTAGATAGGGGCGCGGAAAATCTTTATCGCTGGCGGGTGGATGGGAGCCAGCCGGAATATTTGGCGATCAATGAAATTATAGAGCCTAAGAAGCTGATTTATCCCGGCTGCAATGTAAACAAGCTGAGTTGGAGTCCTGACAGTCAGTATCTTGCCATCCATCAATGTGGCTTGTATGTGGTAACACCCGCGGATGAGGAAACGTTCAAACATCCACTGTTGGTTGAAGAATGTAGTAGTTGTCTTGAGGATTTCCGTTGGGTGGACCAGCGGCTGTTGCTCGTGAATTATTCTAAATCTCTGTCCATCATCCATATTCCCTCAGGTCATGCCATCGCTGGTCTATGGATCAGTGGTGGGCCTTGCTCTCGCCAAATTCCCATGTTTTCCCCGGATGGCCGTTGGATTGCCTCGGATGCTCCATGGTGTGGAGGCGGTGAACCCGGTCCAAACCAGTCTGTGATTGCCGATGCGGAAGACGGGTCGGAAAGAGTATTTTCCGAATCGTTTGCCGACAGGATTGATTTTATAGGCTGGAGCGCAAATAGCTCTCAACTTTACCTGATCAGCCGCCCCGCGGAGATGAATGCCCTGCCCGACCCGCGCACTCCCTTTGGTTTGCTCGCCCTGGACCCTGAAACACTCCGGGTTCGGAATCTCTTTGAACAGGCATGGTTTGTTTCTTTTAATCAGGATTTTCTTTGGGCATACATCGTCTTCCCTGTAAAGAATGCTGATGGTAATTTTCGCCTTGACGGAGGGCTATGGGAGGTCGGCTCAAGTCAATTACTTGGCAAACAAATCATGGCAAAGAGTTTAGATGAGCGATTTTTGGAGCCCGTCCCTTATTTTACAGTGGAGTCCTTCTATTCGCCTTCTGGAGAAGAACTTGGCCCGAGTTCTACGGCTGCAGGTCGTTTAGTTCCAGCTGTCTGGTCGCATGATAATTCGAAACTTGCAACGATCAACGCGGAGCATGGGCTGATTGTCATCGACGCGCAGGGAGCGATACGGACCATCGCACAACTGCAGCCTGATCAGGAATGGTTCAATTCTGAGATCCAGTGGTCGGATGATGAGGGATCCATTATGGTAGATGGTGTGACATGGCCCCTGCCATGAGGCTTTAGCTTTATTTGGGAAGGATCGGAGCATGTTTGAATTTACCGAAGAAGACTTGAAAACCAACAAACGCGGCCAGCTCAGCCTGAGCCAGAAAGAATGGCTGAAAATGGTTGGCAAAGGTGGGGTAAGGGTGCAGGGTTTTAACGTGTGGATTGCAATCGGTTTCCTATTTTTGGGGCTGTGTCTGATCCTGGCGTTGTTTCTTCAGAATGAGGATTCGCGCGCCGCGCTGTTTGCAAACCCTCTGAACTTATTGATCTTCCCCGTCCTTATTCTGGTCGTTGTTGGCATTCTTGTTCTTAGCCTTCTCCTCGCACGCTGGAACGCCAATAAACTGCAAAATGCAGTGCTCTCATCGGTATCGGGGAAGGCCCGCCTGGATTATGACTCTTCCGGGAAAAGCGGACTCACCAGTTATTATGTCTTCGTGGGCAAGAAAAGGTTTACCTTTGGCGACGATATGAGTAGCGTATTCAAAGAGGGAGAGAAATATAAGGTTTATTATTGCAAAGCAGGGATGTACGAGTTTGTCATGTCGTATGAGCATATCGATAATTAGAAAACAAACCTCATTCTCAAGTAAAATCAACTGTCATGAAGGAATTCATTTATTCCCGCAACGCCGTCTATGAGGCTTTGCGCGCCGGGCGCAGGGACGTATTCAAAATCCAAATTGCAGATGGCGCACAGGAAAAAGGCAGGCTGGCTGAGATTCTTAAGATGGCAAAAGAGCGCAGCATTCCTGTTGAAAAAGCGCAGCGCGGGCGGCTCGATAAAGTCCATCAGAATCATCAGGGGGTGGTGGCAGAGGTCAACGGATATTCGTACAGCGATGAGGTCGAAATCCTTGACCTTGCCGGTCAGAGGAACGAGCCGCCGTTTATTCTGCTGCTCGATTCGCTGAACGACCCCCAAAACTTTGGGACGCTGCTGCGGACAGCCGAAGCCATCGGCGTACATGGGGTGATCATCCCGCTGGCGCATACGGTGGAGGTCACGCCCGCAGTGGTCAATGCCTCGTCAGGGGCGAGCGAGCATTTGCTGATCGGGCGCGCCAACCTCGCCCAGGCGATCGACGCCCTAAAAGAGGCGGAGGTCTGGGTCGTCGGTCTGGATCAGAATGGGGTGGAGATCAAACCAGACAGCCGTCACCTGAAAGGAGCCCTGGGACTGGTGGTCGGCTCGGAAGGCGAAGGCATTCGCCAACTGGTCCGCTCGAAGTGCGACATTGTTTTGAAGCTTCCCATGCGCGGCAGGATCGAGTCGCTGAATGCCGCGGTGGCGGGCTCAGTGGCGTTGTATCTGGCCTACCTAACGAGAAGAGACTAGAGGACCGGAGACTAAGAGACTATGGCAGTTCAGGCAGCCTATCATTTCCCGCGCGGGTTTCTATGGGGGACGGCAACCGCCGCGCACCAGGTGGAAGGCAATAACACCAACAACCAGTGGTGGAAATGGGAACAGGAAGGCCACACCAAGGGCACGTCGGGTCTGGCGGCTGATTGGTGGGGTGGGCGCTGGAAGGAGGACTTCGACCGCGCTGCGGAAGGCGGGCAGAACGCGCACCGTATGTCGGTGGAGTGGAGCCGCATCCAGCCCACGCCCGATACCTGGGACGAGGACGCTCTCGAGCGTTATCGCAACATACTGCGCGGCCTGCGTGATCGCGGCATAACGGCGCTGATCACTCTACATCATTTCTCCGATCCGCTGTGGTTTTTTGAAATGAATGGCTGGGAGAACCAGCAGGCGCCTGCGTTGTTCGAGAAGTTCGTGCGCAAAACCGTGGAGGCCCTCAAGGAATATTGCACGCTGTGGTGCACGATCAACGAACCCAATATCTATGCCTTGAGCGGATACGTCACAGGCGATTTCCCGACCAAACACCGCGGCACGCGTCTTGCCATGCGGGTGCTGGCAAATATGCTACGCGGTCACGCCGCGGCGTACCGGGCGATCCATCAGATCCAGCCAGAGGCGCGCGTGGGGTATGCTCATCACCACCGCCCGATGATCTCCAAGCGATCCTGGTCGCCGCTCGACGCATGGATGCGCAGTCTGCGCTATAACGGCGTCAACATGGCGTTCCCATCCGGCATCAGCACAGGGATTATGAACACACCCGTGGGAAGATTCCAGGTACCGGAAGCCAAGGGCACGCAGGATTTTTTGGGCCTCAACTATTATTCCGTCGATACGGTGAGCTTCCATCCCGGCAAGCCCAGGGAGCTTTTTACCTCTAGTGAGCTTCCTGCCGATGCCGACATGAGCACGAACAGATTCATAGCCAATATCCCAACCGGTTTGTTCGATACGATCACGTGGGCGGTGCAGACCTACCCCAACCTACCCATCCTCATCACCGAGAACGGCGTGGAAGATTCAAATGATACGATGCGCCCACGTTATCTGGCGCAGCACATCCATCAGATGTGGCGCGCGGTTAATTTCAACTGGCCTGTGAAGGGATACTTCCACTGGACCCTGGTGGATAACTTCGAGTGGGAGCGCGGCTGGACCCAGCGCTTTGGCTTGTGGGGACTGGATGTGGAGACCCAGAAGCGGACCAAGCGTCCATCTGCAGATCTCTATGCCGAGATCTGCAAGGAAAATGGTCTTTCCTCCGAGATGGTGCAGAAGTATTGCCCGGAGGTGTTTGAAAAATTATTTCCTGTTTGATATTTCATTGTTCTCATAACGGACGAAATCCATGAACCAAACATTCTCTGCGGGGCAAGTGATTTGCCGTCCTGCCATCGAACGTGACCGGGAAGAGATCGGGGAATTCTGCAAAACGATCTGGGATGGACATGATTACGTCCCGGAGGTGATGGATGACTGGCTCCAGGATTCACAGGGTATTTTTGCCGTTGCCGAATACCAGGGGCGTGCCATTGCATGTTCAAAAATAACTTTGCTTGCCGAAGGTCAATGGTGGCTGGAGGGATTCCGGGTCGATCCCAAGTATCAGGGGCTGAAAGTGGGCTCTCTGATCCATCAGTATGTAGATGAGTGGTGGCTTGAGAAGGGGGATGGACTCCTGCGCCTGATGACGAGCTCGAAAAACAAGTCTGTTCACCATCTTTGCGAACGCACCCATTTCAACAAGTTGTATGAAGTGCGCGGCTATAAAGCACAGCCATTGAGTGGGCGCACGCATGTATTTACGTCCGCTGCTTCCAGCGCTCAGGACCTGCCGCCCGTCGTTGCGTTTGCCCGGAGCAGTCCCTCGCTGGGGATTACGAATCACATTGTGGATTTTGGCTGGCGGGCAGTCGATCCAACACAGGCAGGGGCGCTCGAATTTCTGTTTGCCGACCTGCCAGGCTTTGCGAAGAATTTCTTCTGGTGGCGAAACGATAAAGGCCTGTTGATCGTGTGGGACGACTTTGATCCCGAGGAGGGAAAGTACACGATGGGGATCGGCGTAATCGCCTGTAAGCTGGAAGATATGTCCGTCTTGTTAATGGATGTGCGCTGTCTTGCAGCGGAACAGGGAAAAACCTCCGTCCTTTGGCTTGCACCTGTCCATGTCCAGGTGGAAACTGCGTTGAAGCAGGCAGGCTTTTCCAGTGATTGGGACAATACTGCCTATATTTTTGAGAAAATACATCCCCAACTTTCGAAGCAATATGAACCACCCTCCTAAAGAGTGAAATGGTACAGCAATACAGCCGTAAGGTTTTTGAAAAGTCGTTTCTCCTATAATCGATGTACAATCCGCAAACATCATTGCACACAAAGGAGACACGGCATGGACCTCAAAACACGATACACAGGGCTCGATGAGCTGCTTTCAATTATTTATGGAGAAGGCGTAGGCTTGAGCACCCTGCTGGGTGAAATTGGGTTTGAGCGGGTACGGGTCGAGCAACTGCAGAACGGGCATCGTGAAGTCGTCGTGACTCAATTTTTGGATTTCATCCATAAACGTTTGACCAGCGACTCGGGCAAGGATACCTATTATCAAATCCTCAACCGCCGCTATGGACTGGACGGCGAGCCTCGCCAGCAACTTTCTGCCATCGCAGAGAAGTATGACTATAGCCCTGAATTTGAGGAAATCCTCCATCGCTGCCAGACCAAGACCTGGCAGACCGAGCTCAGGAAAAGCCTGAAGTATATTGCGGTCAATCAACTGGGGGCAATGCACGGACGACCCGCGCGTGAATACGTTGAGGAGAAACTTGAGCGTCTATCCAGTCTGCGTAACGCCGTCGAGTTCACCCGCCTGGATTATGAAACCAGGCGAAAGCAGATCCTGAAACAGATCCAGGCGGACTTGGATGCACTCGATTTGGAATACAAGCCCGTGATGGAAGCCGCCGAGGAAAATATTGAAGCGCTGGAGAACGAGATCAAAACCGATGTGCTACTGTACGGCGAAAGCGTCTCGGGCGGGATGTATCGCGCCACCTATACCCAGGGACGCATCTCCTGGGATAACGACGGTATAACCAGATACGCCGAGTCTCATCCTGATGTCCTTCAATTCCGCAAACAAGGACAGCCGATTGTTTCACTTCGTGTGCTGAGCAAAGATTGAACCTTCCTGCCGAGTTCATCTCCAATATTCAAAATACCTTTCGAGAAGATGGACATGCCTTTTTGAGGGCATTGCCTGAATCAATCGCTGAAGCGTCTGCCCGCTGGGAGTTGACGGATGTCCAGCCTGCCCCTACTCTCTCTTATAACTTTGTCGCATTCGCAAATCGTGGGGAGGAGCAGGTTGTGCTCAAAATGGGCGTGCCGAATCGCGAGTTCAAGAGCGAGATGGCGGCACTGCGTCTTTTCAACGGCAAGGGAGCCTGTCGTTTGATCGATTACGACGAAGTAAATTACTGGATGCTGCTGGAGCGGCTGAAACCGGGCGTGATGCTCGCCACGCTACGGGATGATGAGCACACGACTCATATCGCTGCGGAGGTTATGCAAAAGATTTGGAGACCCTCCCCGGAAGAGGATGTGTTTATTCGATTGGCCGATTGGTTCGATGGGCTGAAGAGATTGCGCGCGCTGTTCAACGGCGGAACCGGTCCGCTCACCCGGAAACTGGTTGAGCGAACGGAACGATCGGCAAAGGATTTCTTTCTTGAAAATCACAAGCCCGTGCTCATGCATGGAGATTTCCATCACTTTAATGTTCTGTCATCCGAGCGGGGCTGGCTGATCATCGATCCCAAGGGAGTCGTTGGGCCCGCCTGTTATGAGGTGGGTCCGCTGCTGATGAATCCCTGGAGCGATTTGATCGACATGCTCGATTATCGAGCGATGACAAAGCGGCGGATCGACATCCTGCACGAGCGGCTGGGGTTCGAGCGCGAGCGCATCCGTGAATGGGGCTTGGCGCATTCCGTCCTTTCGGCGTGGTGGGGCATTGAAGATAACACCGGCTGGGAGTATTCGCTGGCGTTCGCCGAGATGATCGCCGGGCTGGATACAAAATAATACAGCCTCTCATACGAGAGGCTGTACGTTTCGTGAGGTAGCCTACCTGCCGATCAAGGTAAAGATGGCGACGCCCAGGGCGAGCAGCGCCAGGAGGATGGCTGGGATTGCCAGACCAAACGCCTGCAGACCGTACAGAAGGAAGAACAGGATCAGACACCAGGTGGCAATTGAATTGGGCATTCTCATTTCATTCTCCTTTGAAAAACGGCTAAGAGGCTCCGCGAGCCCGTTACTTAAGTAAACACGAGATGCATGGGCAAGTTCCGCGCGCTGGGCAGACCCGGTGGGGTGGTAGAATCGCCCTCTATGGCTGTTACTACTCCTGCTGAATTTTCCCTGCAACGCAAATACCTTGCCGACCGCACAGACCCGATCCACTGGGTCTGGTCGCATGCGCGCCGTCACTGGTGGATCATGATCATGATGGTGATCGGCGCGATCGGCAATGCCGGTCTGGCGGCCGTGGTGCCGGTGCTGACCGGCGATGCCTTCAACGCGATGCTCAAGCCCGTGCCGGACACAAGCGTCCTAATCCCGCTGGCGTTGATCATCGGCGTCTCGCAGGTGATCCGCGGGGCCCTGCAGCTCGGGCGCAACTTCGGTGCCGAGCTACTCGCCCAAAAGCTGGAACGCTCTGTGCGCGATGAGCTGTACCTTTCCCTGCTCGGCAAGAGCATGACCTTCCACAACTTGCAACCGGTCGGCGATACGATGGCCCGTGCCACGAACGATGTGCGCGAGGTCAACTATATGTTCAGCCCCGGCATCAACCTGGTGGTTGGTTCGCTCGTGTTTCTGCTGATGCCCATCTTTGTAGCCGGGCGCTATCATCCTGCGCTGGTCATTACACCGGTCGTTTTCATCCTCCTGTACTTCGTCTTTCTGGTCCGCTACCTAAAGACTCTTGCGCCGATCACTGACGATGTCCGCGCCACGTTTGGGGTAATGAACACGCACCTGTCTGAGTCGCTTGACGGCGTGGAAGTGGTGAAGGGTGCCGCGCAGGAAAACGAAGAGGTGGATCGCTTCGTGATGAATGCCCGGCGCGTGCGGGATGCCTTTGTCCGACAGGGCGACCTCGAAGGCCGCTACGTGGCAATGCTTCTCCTTGGCTCCGCCTATGCCTTTGGCTTATTCCATGCGCTGTTACTCTTCCGCAGTGGCATTCTGGACCTCGGTGCGGTGGTGGCGTACTTCGGTCTGCTCCGGCTGTTGGAGTTCCCCACCTTTGTCTCGACGTTCGCGTACTCACAGATCTCGCTGGGCATCTCCAGCGCCCGCCGTATTTTGGACCTCATCAACCGCGAGACAAATCTCGACCAGAACGCGCAGGGTTATGCGGACTCGATGAGAGGTGAGGTGGAATTTCGGAATGTAAGTTTCACGTACACGCTCTCGACCAGCACTGGGCCTGGAGTCAACGGAGCACAAGGTAACGAATCTGAAGAAGATGTCCTACACAATATCTCCTTTAAAGTGAAAGAGGGCCAAACGGTCGCGATCGTAGGACAAACGGGCGCTGGGAAAACCTCCCTGGTGAAACTCATCAACCGGACATATGACGTTACTCAGGGACAGGTCCTGGTAGATGGCGTGGATGTGCGCGATTGGAACCTGGCTGCGCTCCGTTCGCAGATCTCGATGATCGAGCAGGATATCTTCCTCTTCTCCAGGAGCGTGAGTGAGAATATCGCCTTTGGAAGACCGGAGTCCACTCAACGTCAGATTGAGATGGCAGCCGAGTTTGCCCAGGCGGATGACTTCATCCAGACCTTTGACAGGGGGTATGAAACCGTAGTAGGTGAGCGCGGCGTCACGCTTTCCGGAGGACAACGCCAGCGGCTGGCATTGGCGCGTGCCTTCCTGACTGATCCGCACATTTTGATCCTGGACGATTCCACCTCCGCGATTGACTCGGCGACCGAAGACAAGATCCAACGTGCCATTTCCAACGCAGCGCGCGGGCGGACGACGTTGATCATCACTCACCGCCTGTCCCAGATCCGCTGGGCTGACCTGATCATTGTCCTGCGAAAAGGGAAGATTGCCGCCATCGGTACCCACGATGAATTGATGAAAACCTCGGAAGCGTATTCGAGGATATTCAGGGAATAGGCGCGGAGTCCAAAGTCTCCTGACTTTGGAGCTTTATAGAAATTTCAACGTCTGGAGACGTTGAGTCCTTGTTGAAAGAGAGTGTATGGGTTTCTTTGCCGGATTAAACGACGAAAAATACGACCGCCAGTACACCGACCGTGAGCTGTTGCGGCGCATACTGGAATACTTCAAGCCACAACGAGGGCGGCTACTGTGGGTGCTTACGCTGGTTGTTGTCCTGGCGGGTATCGGCGCGGCGCTGCCGGTTGTGGTGGCGCGCATGGTGGATTTGCTGAAGGAGCGGCCTTCTCTTGAGGCGATCAGCCTGGTCAGTCTAGCGGTCTTCGTGATCGGTGTGGGGTTGTGGGGCCTGAACTGGGCGCGGCGCAGTCTCGTGGTGCGCGCGGTGGGGGATGTCGTCCTGGACCTGCGGACGCGTGCCTTCCGCGCCGCGGCGGAACATGACCTGTCTTTCTACGACCAATTCTCCTCGGGGCGTATTGTCTCCAGAATTACATCGGACACCAATGACTTTGGTCAGCTTGTGGTCATCGTCACGGATGTCGGTTCGCAGATCGTGCAGGCGATCATTCTTGGGGTCGTGCTGTTCCGCACAGACCTGAAGTTATCCCTGATGCTGCTGGCGTTCCTCCCGGTCATTTTTGCTGTCGCGGCAGGCTTCCGGGCGATGGCGCGGCGTGTGACGAAACGCGGTATGAGGGCCATGTCAGATGTGAACGCGGCGATCAAAGAGACGATCAGCGGGATTTCGATCGCCAAGAACTTCCGCCAGGAAGACAGCATCTTCAAATCGTTCGATGAGTCGAACCAGCAATCGTATCGCGTCAATGTGCAGCGCGGGCTGGTGCTCTCGCTGGTCTTTCCCACCCTGAATGCCCTGGGCGGCATCTTTGTGGCGATCCTGATCTATGTAGGCGGGCTGAGCGCGGCGCAGGGAATTGTGACGGTCGGGGCATGGTATCTCTTCATCATGAGCCTCGACCAGTTCTTCTTCCCGGTGCTCAATCTCTCTGCCTTCTGGGCGCAGATCCAGGCCGGGCTTTCGGCAGCAGAGCGTGCCTTCGCACTGATCGACGCCGACCCAAATGTGGTCCAGACAGACCATAAGGATGTGCCCGCTCTCAAGGGGCAAATCCACTTCGACGATATCTATTTCCGGTATGTGGATAACGAACCCATTCTGGCGGGCTTTAACCTGCTCGTCGAACCCGGAGAGACACTTGCCCTGGTGGGGCACACCGGCGCCGGGAAATCGTCCATTGCGAAGCTGGTGGCGCGCTTCTACGAATACCAGCAGGGACGCCTGCTGATCGACGGTCTCGACATCCGCACCTTCGACCTGGCCCAGTACCGCCGCCAGTTGGGGATCGTTTCGCAGGTGCCATTCCTGTTCTCAGGTACGGTGGCAGATAATATCCGGTATGCCGCGCCCGATGTGACCGATGAGGATATCCTGACGATGGCGCGCAAGATCGGAGACGGCGACTGGCTGGAAACCCTGCCGAACGGGATTGAGACGGAGGTCGGCGAGCGGGGCGGGCGTCTCTCCATGGGGCAGCGCCAGCTCGTGGCGTTGATGCGCGTGCTGATGCAGAAGCCTGCCATCTTCATCCTGGACGAAGCCACGGCGAGCATCGATCCGTTCACCGAGTGGCAGATTCAGCAGGCGTTGAACCTGATTCTGAAACATTCGACGAGCATTCTGATCGCCCACCGTCTCTCCACCGTCAAGGCCGCGGATCGCATCGTGGTTATGGAAAAGGGCAGGATTATTGAAGAGGGGAGTCACAACAGCTTGCTGGAGGGGGATGGACATTATGCGACGCTATACAATACCTACTTCCGCCATCAATCGCTGGATTACAGACCTGATGTAGACGATGTAAGAGCCGCCAGATTACAAATCATACTTGGTGACCAAACTTAGAGTTGAGTCCAGGCTGGAGCAAGATGATCGCTTTTTCTCGCATTTGTCTGTATGAAAGGAACTGATTTCAAAAGAGAAACGCATATGGATCCTGCCGATAGAGATAACAAACCGAAATCCACTGCCTTCTGTCCTCTTTGCCGCAGTCCCTTAGATCTGAACCTTCTTGCAATCCTACCCAGACTCGAAGTCCACATCGCTCGCCTCTTAAGCGAGAATAATCCCGGCTGGAAGCATGAGGATGGTGCTTGCCCGGAGTGTGTCCATGGTGCCGTGGAAAGAGCTATTGAAGACCGCAGCCTGACCTCGCTTCAGGCTGAATTGCTTACACCTTTTCCTGTGTACTCACGCGATGAAAAGCAACTCCTGACTACGCCCGTCCGCGTCCAGTCTAACCCGAATTTCACTGGACGCGGTGTCACGATTGCCTTCCTCGACTCGGGTTTCTACCCGCACCCAGACCTTGTCCGTCCTAAGAATCGTATCCTGTGTTATGTGGATGCCACCGGGCGCGTTCCCGTTGAAAAACAAAACTTCAAGAAACCAGTCGTCACAAGCTGGCATGGACTGATGACTTCCGCAATTTGTGCCGGAAATGGTTTTATGTCTGACCATCTCTATGGCGGCATCGCCGAGAAGGCAAAGCTGGTGCTTGTCAAAACTGGTAACTCGCGCGGACGCGGCATTCGCGACCGCGATATCAGCCGTGCCCTGACGTGGGTTCTGAACAACCATAAGCGTTTCAACGTTCGTATTGTCAACATCTCTCTGGGTGGCGATAACCCTACTACAGGTAAATTCACAGAGTTGGATGAGCTGGTTGAAGAGGCTGTTTCATGCGGGCTTGTGGTAGTCGTCGCTGCCGGGAACACGGGCCACCGTATCATCGTCCCGCCAGCCAGCGCTCCATCGGCGATTACCGTCGGTGGGCTAAACGACCAGAACCATCTTGACTCGCGCTACCGGCGCATGTACTGGTCCAGCTATGGCCGCGGAATCAACGAGGTGCGCAAGCCGGATATCATTGCACCTGCGATCTGGCTGGCGGCACCCATGCTGCCCAAAACACGCACGCACAACGCCGCGCTCTACTTCTGGCGGTTAGCTCATGCGAGCGATATTGAGTTGAGCAAATTACTGGAGTCGAACTATGCTCAAACACGGCTGAGTAAAAAAATGTTTGGCTCCTCCCTCTCCGAAAGCCGCCTTGCCGTGCAAGAATATATGAATGAGCAGAAGTTCATCCATCAGCACTATCAGCATGTGGATGGCACGTCGATGGCCGCGCCCATCGTCAGCGGGATTGTTGCTCAAATGTTCGAAGCAAATCCCTCGCTCACGCCGGCCCAGGTCAAGGAGATTGTTATGGCGACGGCAGACCCGCTCAACGATGCCCCGGCAGAAAGACAAGGAGCGGGCGCGGTCAATGCCGGGCGAGCCGTAGCTGCTGCTCTGCGTCTGAAAGGCGGCCTGCTGCAGGGCATACCCATCTCGCCAAACACTGCTCTTCAGGAAACTACTTTTTACTATTATGATCCGGGCGCGCGAGAAGTGGCGCTGGTTGGCAGCTTCAATGAATGGCAATCAAGAGATGGGGAGATGGTTCAGATCCGGCCAGGTTTGTGGGAAGGTGTTTTGGATGTTCCTGCGCAGGGAACACACCGCTACAAGTTCCTGATCGACCACTCGCGCTTGATTAATGATCCTGAAAACCCTCTTCGTATCGAGGACGGGTTTGGGGGGTTTAATTCCGTAATAACGATCGAAAGGTGACAAAACAAAAGGGTCCTTTTTGATGCACCGTTCATTTTCCCTAAATCAACAATTATGAATCGAGAATATCACTCCTGGCATAGCTCTTCCCTCAATCGCAAAATGGAAATGCTTGTCTTTGGGCATGACGGGGCACGTGTATTGGTCTTCCCGACCTCGATGGGTCGCTACTATGAATGGGAGGATCGCGGCATGATGGGCGCTTTGGGGGAACACATCGAGCGCGGCTGGATCCAGGTCTTCTGCGTGGACAGCGTGGATGAAGAAAGCTGGTATGCCCGGTGGAAGGATCCCGGTGCGCGTGCCTGGCGGCATCTGGAATACGAGAACTATCTGCTCCACGAAGTCCTGCCTCTGATGTCTTCCAAGAATCCGACGCCGTATCTGATCACTACTGGGGCAAGTTTCGGCGCGTACCACGCCATGAACTTTGCCCTACGGCATCCCGATATCACCAACCGTGTGATCGCCATGAGCGGCCTGTATGATATCGAGCGCTGGGCTGGTGATTACCGTGACGATAATCTCTATTACAATTGTCCCTGTCTCTATATCCCAAACGAATCTGATGAAGGTCGCCTCAATCTATTACGCCAACTTGATATTATTATGGCAATTGGCCGCGAAGACTCCAATATCGGCAACAACCGCTGGCTCTCTGGCGCGCTGTGGGGCAAGGGGATTGGCAACGCCCTGCGCGAATGGGAGGGCTGGGCGCACGACTGGCCGTATTGGCTGAAGATGATCCCGCTTTATATCGGTGGGCACGATTGATGACGAATCAGGAGGCAGTATGCTCAAAGTCGGTGTGATCGTTGGTCGTGAATGGTCATGGCCTCCGGCCTTTATTGAAGAGCTGAACAAACGGGATGAAGGGGTGATGGCTGAGTATGCTCAACTCGGTGGCACACGGATGAATGAGCCTTGCCCGTATGCAGTCCTGATCGACCGAATCTCGCATGAGGTGCCTTATTATCGTTCCTACCTCAAAAATGCGATGCTGCAAGGCTCTCACGTGATCAACAATCCTTTCATGTGGACAGCGGACGATAAATTCTTCGGAGCCTCACTGATTACGAAACTTGGGATTGCGAGCCCAAAGACTGTGGCCCTCCCCAACAAAGAATATGTCCCCGGCATCGTCCACAATGAGAGTCTGCGCAACCTGATGTATCCTACGCCCTGGGAGGAGCACGTCGAATACCTCGGCGGTTTCCCGGTCGTGCTCAAAGACGCCCACGGCGGCGGCTGGAAGCAGGTTCACATCTGCCATTCGATGCAAGAATTGTGGGATGCATACAATCAGTCCGGCCTGTTGACAATGGTGTTACAGGAGTTCATAAAATGGAATGATGACCAATATTTGCGTTGTATGTGCCTGGGGCAGCAGGATATCAAGGTGATGAAGTACGACCCCGACCAGCGCCGCTATCTATCCCCGGACCTCCCGCCTGACCTGCATGATCGAGTAGTGGCTGACTCGCTCAAGATCGTCCGCGCCTTTGGCTATGATATGAACACGATCGAGTGGGCCGTGCGTGATGGCGTGCCTTATGCAATCGACTTTATGAACCCGGCGCCGGATATGGATATCAACACGACCGGCGTCGAATACCATCGCTGGTGCGTGGAGAAGATGGCTGACCTGTGTATCCAGCTTGCCAAAACTCCCAAGCCGCAAGTCGCCGAAGTGAAATGGTCCACTATGTTTAACGGATAGCTGGGTGCGATGACGAATCTGCGCGAGACGATTGACCACTATCACTCTCTTTTGGATCCCGAGACCGCCCGCGAGACTTCTGAGCAGTTGACAGAGCAATTGCTGCGCCGCGGCCTGTTTTTTGGGGATCGGCCACTCAGCACAGTCCTCCGCCCGCGCTTCATCCACCCCGGCCAATATCGCGCCCTGCAAGTGGCGATCCAGGCGGTGATGCCCGCCTTTCAAAAGATGCATCAGGTAGCGATGACCGACGCAGGATTCCGGGCGCAGTTCGGCCTCAACAATTGGGAGGAGGAACTCATCCAGGTCGATCCTGGCTTCGATAAACCCAGCCCAACCTCGCGTATGGATACCTTCTTCGATGAAGAGGAAACACTCTGGCTCTGCGAATACAACGCCGAGACGCCCGCTGCAATTGCTTATACCG
>Ga0075429_100000175_pt1 | contig 41423 bp, 42 predicted proteins | sample RhiMetdeltSRZDD3_FD_75295 | JGI IMG/M metagenome (GOLD analysis project Ga0075429, IMG submission 75295) | Populus rhizosphere microbial communities from Tennessee, USA - Rhizosphere MetaG P. deltoides SRZDD3 | ecosystem: Host-associated > Plants > Roots > Rhizosphere > Soil | place: USA...
GTTGCGTCGACGGCACGTCAATTCGTGTCGTGGCAGAAAGAAGCGTTCTCGCGAGTAGCGGAAAATCTGATGGACTACGCGCTCGAGGAGCGGCAGCTCATCGCGCATCGCCTGTCGTTCGAGGAGCATCGCAGCGCGGTGGCGCAGTTGCGCGATGCGCTCGAGCGGCTGGAGAAGCGGCTGGACAGGCTCGCGGGGTAACCCGGGTGCGTTCGCTAGCACGGATCGCGCGCATTCTGTCGGTCGGGTTGCGCTTCGGATTGCACGAGTTCGTCCCGCCGCTGGCGAGCAATCGCGTGCTGCGCGCCGTCTCAGGTTCGCGGGCGCAACCGCGGGCGGTGCGGTTGCGGCAGGCGCTGGAGACGCTCGGACCGATCTTCGTCAAGTTCGGCCAGGTGCTCTCGACGCGCCGCGACCTATTGCCGGCCGACGTTGCCGACGAGCTGGCGAAGCTCCAGGACCAGGTGCCGCCTTTCCCGTCGCAGCAGGCGCTCGCCGAGATCGAGCGCGGACTCGGCAAGCCGGTCGAAGTGGCGTTCGCGACTTTCGAGCGCGAACCGCTGGCGAGCGCGTCGATCGCGCAAGTGCATCTCGCGACGCTCGCGAGCGGCGAAGAAGTCGCGGTAAAGGTGCTGCGGCCGGATGTCGAGCGCGCGATCGCCCGGGACGTTTCGCTTCTCGAGACGGCGGCGCGGTTCATGGAGACCGTCTGGGCCGAGGGCCGGCGACTGAAGCCGCGAGCGGTGGTCGCCGAGTTCGCGAGGCACCTGGAGGACGAGCTCGATCTGCTGCGCGAAGCGTCGAACGCCTCGCTGCTGCGGCGCAATTTCCTCAATTCGCCGCTGCTCGTCGTGCCTCGCGTGCATTGGGACTACTGCTCGCAGCGCGTCATGGTGATGGAGCGGATGCGTGGCACTCCGGTGTCCCAGGTCGCCGAGCTGCGTGCGAGGGGGGTCGACATTCCGGCGCTTGCCCGTGCAGGGGTGGAGATCTTCTTCACGCAGGTATTCCGCGACGGCTTCTTTCATGCCGACATGCATCCGGGGAACATCTTCGTTTCGACCGAGCGAGAGACGAGCGGGCGCTACGTGGCGCTCGACTTCGGCATCATGGGCACGCTCACCGAGAGCGACAAGAATTACCTGGCGCAGAATTTCCTTGCTTTCTTCAATCGCGATTACCGCCGCGTCGCGCAGGCGCACGTGGATGCGGGCTGGGTTCCCGCGGACACGCGCGTGGACGAGTTCGAGGCGGCGATCCGCGCGGTATGCGAGCCGATTTTCGCGCGGCCGCTGAAGGAGATCTCCTTCGGGAGGCTGCTGCTGCGCCTCTTCCAGACCTCGCGCCGCTTCAACGTCGAGATCCAGCCCCAGCTCGTGCTGCTGCAAAAGACGCTGCTCAACATCGAGGGCCTGGGACGCGCACTCGATCCCGACCTCGACCTGTGGAAGACCGCCAAGCCCTATCTCGAGCGCTGGATGGCCGAGCAGGTCGGCTGGAAAGGCCTCGTGCGATCATTGCGCCGCGAAGCGCCGCATTGGGCGAGCACCCTGCCGCAGCTGCCACGGCTCGTCCACCGGCTGCTCTCCGAGGACCGGCTGGGGGCGCTGGAACAAGCGCTCAGCGCGCTCGCCCGCCAGAACGCACGACGAAACGACATCCTGCTAGCAATGCTGGTCCTTTTCCTCCTCGGCCTCGCGCTGACCGGAATCGCGCTGCTCTAGCCGGGCGCCCGGGGCGGCGCGACGTCCCGCCGCTATAATCGCCGCGCACCGCTGCTACCTCATGCTGATCGCTTCGGTCGTCGCATACCTGCTGCTTACCATCGCTATCGGCCTGTGGGCCGCGCGGCGCGTGCACAACTCCAAGGACTATGTGCTCGCCGGACGTAGCCTGCCGCTCTACATGAGCGCGGCGACCGTGTTCGCGACCTGGTTCGGCGCCGAGACGGTGCTTTCGGTATCCGCGACCTTCACGCGCGACGGGCTGGGCGGGATCGTCGCCGACCCGTTCGGCTCGTCGTTCTGCCTGCTGTTCGTGGCGCTGTTCTTTGCGCGGGCGTTCTACCGGATGGATCTGCTGACGATCGGCGATTTCTATCGCAAGCGCTTCGGCAAGCCGGTCGAAGTGGTCACCAGCCTCGCGATCACGGCCTCGTACCTCGGCTGGACCTCGGCGCAGATCACCGCTCTCGGTCTGACGTTTTCAGTGCTCTCCGGCGGCAGGATGTCGCTCGAGACCGGCATCTACCTGGGTGCGGCGTTCGTGCTGGCCTATACGATCTGGGGCGGCATGTGGTCGGTTGCCGTGACCGATCTCTTCCAATCGGTGATCATCCTCATCGGACTGGCGCTCGTCGCGTGGCTCGTCGGCGACATGGCCGGCGGCGCGGGCAAGGTGATCGCTGCCGCCTCCGACGCGGGCAAATTCGACTTACTGCCGAAAGGCGGAACGAAGGAAGCGCTTGCCTTCCTCGCCGCCTGGATGACGCTCGCGATCGGTTCCATCCCGCAGCAGGACGTATTCCAGCGCGTCACCTCGGCAAAGGACGAGAAGACGGCGGTCCGCGGCTGCCTCATCGGCGGGGCGGTGTACTTCTGCTTTGCTTTCGTGCCGATCTTCATCGCCTACGCGGCGCTGATGATCGACCCGGGCTACGCCAGGCTGTTCGCCAACGAGGACGCACGCGAGATCCAGCGCATCCTTCCCGATCTCATTCTCTCGCGCACGCCGCTGTGGGCGCAGGTGCTCTTCTTCGGCGCGCTGCTTTCGGCGATCCTGTCGACCGCGTCGGGAGCGTTGCTCGCGCCGACGTCGCTGTTCACCGAGAACGTGATCCGGCCTTTCGCCGGACGCATGAGCGACCGGCAGTTCCTTCTGCTGCTGCGCGTCGTGCTGGTCAGCTTCTCGCTGGCGGCGCTGCTCTTCGCGCTCAATTCGAAGAGCACCATGTACGAGATGGTGCAGAACGCCTACAAAGTAACGCTGGTAGGCGCCTTCGTGCCGCTGGTGGCGGGCTTGTACTGGAAGCGCGCCACGTCGACGGGCGCGGTAGCTTCGATCGTGCTCGGGCTGGGTTCGTGGCTCTTCATGGAAGCGTTCGGCTCCGCGAGCATCTGGCCCCCGCAGCTGGTGGGTCTCGCGTTTGCGGCGGTGGGGATGGTGGCGGGATCGCTTGCTTCGCGTGCACCGCACGCCGCGCATGAGCGGGCGACGGACCGGCCGCGCGCCTGAGGCGAGTGTCGAAGGCGAGACGCGGCTTGCGCGCCTCGCTCTCGGAGTCTACGTGCTGCTGGTGGCGTACGCGTCGCTCCATCCGCTGTCGGGCTGGCGTGATCCTGGAACCTCTGCATTCGCGTTCCTGAGCGCGCCGTGGCCGCGCTGGGTCACGCCCTTCGACGTCGCCTCGAATGTTCTCGGTTATTTTCCGCTGGGGGCGATCTGCGTTCTGGCTCTGCAGCCGCGCTGGAGGGGATTCCAGGCGGTTCTGATCGCGCTGATTGCCGGCGCCGCGCTGTCGGTCATGCTCGAGACCGCGCAGAGCTTCCTGCCGGCACGAGTCGCCTCGAACCTCGATGTGCTCGCGAATACCGCAGGTGCGCTGATGGGCGGCGTCGCAGGCTCGCTGCTCGCTCCGCGGTTCCTGGGCATGGGTCCGCTCAGACGCCTGCGAGCGCACACGATCACCGCCGGCACCGAGGCGGAGCTGGGGCTTGTGCTGCTCGCGTTGTGGCTCTTCGCGCAACTCAATCCGACGACGCTTCTCTTCGGCGCTGGCGACTTGCGCGACCTTCTCACCGACGTAGCAGGGCCGGCGCATGCGCCGCGACTGTTCGTCTCGATCGAAGCATTCACGGCGGCGGGCAACTTGATCGCCGTTTCGCTGCTTGCCTCGCTGCTGATGCGGCCCGCGGCACCGGCGCGTCGCATCCTGCTCGCGCTGCTAGGCGCTGCGTTGACGGTACGCGTGCTGGCGTTTGCAGTGCTGATGCCATCCGAGCCACTGTTCACGTGGCTCACTCACGGCGCGCAACTCGGACTTGCGCTCGGCGTTCCGCTGATGCTCGTCGGCGTGGCCCTGCCGCGCACCATGCGACTGGTCATTGCGGCGGTCCTGCTGATGGCTGCGACCGTGCTCGTCAACCTCTCTCCGCCGAATCCCTATACCGCGGCGATGCTCAAGCTCTGGGAGCAGGGGCATTTCCTCAACTTCAACGGGCTCACGCGCCTGGTCTCCGCGGTCTGGCCGTTTGCCGCGCTCGCCTACCTGATCCTCTTCGCTGCGCGCGCCGGAAGCCAACGCGCGCTCAGGTAGAATCCCGGCCCCATGACTGACCTCGCGCGATCCGGCCGCACCGTCGAGCGGCTGCGCATTTGATCCGCCAACCGGCGCGGCGCGAGTTCGTCGCGGGACCTGCAGGACGCATCGAATGCGCGGTGGATGCCGCGCAGGGTGCGGCGCGCGGCACGGCCCTCGTCGCGCATCCGCATCCGCTCTTCGGCGGCTCACTCGACAACAAGGTGGCGCAGACTCTCGCGCGCTCGCTTGCCGAGCTCGGCTACGTCGCCTGGCGACCCAATTTCCGCGGCGTGGGTGCGAGCGAAGGCCGCCATGACGAAGGTCGTGGCGAGGTCGCTGACCTCGCCGCAGTGCTCGCGCATGCGCGCGCCGGCGCTTCGATTGCAGACGCGGTGGTGCTGGCCGGGTTCTCGTTTGGCGCCGCGATGCAGACTTTGCTCGCGGAGCAACTGCGCGCGCAAGGGCGCCCGGCTGCGAGGATGGTGCTGGTCGGGATCGCAGTAAACCATTTCACGCTTCCGGCGGTTCCCGCCGATTCGCTTCTCATCCACGGCGAGCGCGATGAGACGGTTCCGCTCGCGGCCGTGCTCGACTGGGCGCGACCGCACGAGTTGCCGGTGATCGTGCTGCCGGGAGCGGATCACTTTTTTCACGGGCGGCTGCACCTGCTGCGCACGATCGTGCAGAAGAACTGGGGCGTCTGATGGCGTCCGCACTGCAGGCGCGCGGGCTGCGCAAGTCCTACGGCACGCAGGAAGTCGTATGCGGCGTCGACCTGACGGTCGCGAGCGGCGAGTGTTTCGGACTGCTCGGGCCGAACGGTGCGGGAAAGACCACGACGCTGAAGCTCTGCCTGGGACTGGTCGATCCGGATGCGGGCACCGCGCAACTGCTCGACCATGAGGTACCGGCCAGCGCCCGCGAGGCGCGCGCCAAGGTGGGCGTGGTGCCTCAATTCGACAACCTGGATCCGGATTTCACGGTGGCCGAGAACCTCGTCGTCTACGGCCGCTACTTCGGCATCCGGGATGCGCAGATCAAGGCGCGGATCCCCGACCTGCTCGAGTTCGCCGGGCTCAATGGCCGCGCGGATTCAAGGATTCAAACCTTGTCGGGAGGCATGAAGCGGCGCCTGACGCTGGCGCGCGCCCTGGTGAACGACCCGCAACTGCTCTTCATGGACGAGCCGACTACGGGTCTCGATCCCCAGGCGCGGCACCTGATCTGGGAGCGACTGCGGCGGCTCACGCAGGAGGGGCGAACGCTGATCCTCACGACGCACTTCATGGAGGAAGCCGAGCGGCTGTGCCGGCGCATCGCGATCATGGACCACGGCCGCATCATCGCGGAGGGCAGCCCGCGCGCGCTCATCTCCGAGCACATCGAGTCGCAGGTGGTCGAAGTGCACGGGCCGGGTTGCGAAACCTGGATGGAGCGGGCCCGCGGGCTCGCACCGCGCATCGAACGAGCGGGCGAGACCGTCTTTTGCTATGCCGAAGAGGTCGAGCCGGTGCTTGCCGACCTGCGCGGACGCGGCGAGCTTGCGTACCTGCACCGTCCCGCGAACCTCGAAGACCTGTTCCTCAAGCTGACCGGGCGCGACCTGCGCGATTGAGATGAATTCACGGCTCTACGCTCCGCCCGCCTTGAGCATGCGCTTCGTCCCGGTCTGGCGCCGGCATTTCCTCGTCTGGCGCAAGCTTGCGCTGCCTTCGATTCTCGGCAACCTGGCCGATCCGCTGATCATGCTGTTCGGCCTCGGCTACGGGCTCGGGGCGGTCATGGGCGAGATCGGCGGAACGTCGTATTTTGCGTTCCTCGCAGCCGGATTCGTCGCTTCGTCGACGATGTACGCCGCGACCTTCGAGGCACTCTTCTCCGCGTTCTCGCGCATGCACGTGCAGAAGACCTGGGAGGCGATCGTCAATGCGCCGATGACGCTCGATGACGTTCTGCTCGGCGAGTGGGCGTGGGCGGTAACCAAGGCGCTTGCCGCGGGCGTCTGCATGCTCGTGGTGATCGCGCTGTTCGGCTATGCCAAGTCGCTGCTTGCGCTCGCGGCGATTCCGGCGGTCGTGCTGATCGGGCTCGCGTTCGGCGGCCTCGGGCTCGTCATCAATGCGCTCGCGAGCGGCTACGATTTCTTCAGCTACTACCTGACGCTGGTGCTGACACCGATGATGATGCTGTCCGGGGTGTTCTTTCCGGTCGAGCAGCTGCCGGGCGTTATCCAGGCGATGGCGATGGCGCTGCCCCTGTACCACGGGGTAGAGATCGTGCGGCCTCTGTTGTCGGGCACGTTGCCCGCGTACCTCGTTCTCCACATCGCGGTCCTCGCGGGTTATGCGGCTGCGGGTTTCTATCTCGCGACCGTTTTGACGCGCAGGCGCCTGCTGCGGTAGGGCTCCTTCGCCATTGCGCCCTGAACGCTATTTCGCCCCCTGTCCGCGGGGGCTCGAGGCGTTGCTCGCCGAGGAGCTTGCCGCACTTGGCGCGCGCAATACGCAGAGCGCTCCGGGCGGGGTCGCATTCGAGGGTGATGACGCAGTCTGCTACGCCGCCAACCTGCGCTCGCGGCTCGCTTCCCGGGTGCTCTGGCAGATCGCCGAGTTCCGCTACGCAGGCGAGAACGATATCTATGAAGCGGCGCGCGCGGTGGACTGGCCGGCGCTCTTCGCGGTCGAGCGGACGCTGCGCGTGTACGTCACGGCGCAAAAGAGTCCCCTGAAGAGCCTCGAATTCATCACGCTGCGGATCAAGGACGCCGTGTGCGACCGGTTTCGCGACGCCGTCGGCGCTCGCCCGAGCATCGAGAAGGTGCGTCCCGATGTCCGCCTGCATGCGTTTCTGGAGGCGAACCGCGGAACCCTGTACCTGGACACGTCGGGCGAGCCGCTTTTCAAGCGCGGCTGGCGCAGGAGCTCGGTGGAAGCGCCGCTACGCGAGAATCTCGCCGCAGGAATCGTGTTGCTGAGCGGCTGGAATCGCGAGGAGCCCTTGCTCGACCCGATGTGCGGTGGCGCAACGCTGCTCATCGAAGCAGCAGCGATTGCGCTCGATGTCGCACCGGGAGCCGGCCGCACGTTCGGCTTCGAGAGGCTCGCGGCGTTCGATGCAACGCAGTGGCGCCGCGTGCGCGACGGGCACGGTGCGCGCGCAAAACGCAAGCTTTTGCTGTTCGGCAGCGACGTCGATCCGCGCGCCATCGTGGCAGCGCGCAAGAATCTCTCCGCGGCCGGATTCAGCGAACGCGTGCAGCTGGAGCGTGCGGACGTGCTCGAGCGCACGGCCCCGGCCGCGGCCGGCGTGCTGGCGACGAATCCGCCTTACGGGGAGCGCACCGGCAGCAGCGACGAGCTCGCGCGCTTCTATCCGCGCCTCGGTGACGCGCTGAAAAAGCGCTTTGCCGGCTGGCGCTGCCACCTGTTTACCGCCGATCTGCGGCTGCCGAAGCTCATTCGCCTCGAGCCTGCGCGCCGCGTCGTGCTCTATAACGGCGCGCTCGAATGCCGGCTGTACGAGTTCCGCATCGTCGCCGGCAGTCATCGCCGCTCGTGATATCTTCGGCGCGTTCCTAGCGTTGCTGTCCTACCAACGGAAGGTGCACCCCATGCGCGTCCTGGTGCTACACGGGCCGAACCTGAATCTCTTCGGTCGCCGCGAGCCGCACATCTACGGCAAGATGACGCTCGGCGAGATCAACGCCAAGCTCACGGCCCTCGCGGGCGAGCTCGGCATCGAGCTCGTCACCCTGCAGTCCAATCACGAGGGTGCGCTGATCGATTGCCTGCAGGAGCATATCGACAGCGCGGACGGCGCGATCCTCAACCCCGGCGGACTGACGCAGCACGGCGTGTCGCTGCACGATTGCATCAAGGCGATGCCGTTTCCGGTGATCGAGGTGCACCTGTCGAACCTCGCGACGCGCGAAGAGTGGCGCCACCGCTCGATCATTTCCCCGGCGGTCAAGGGAACGGTGCAGGGATTGGGCTGGCGCTCCTACACCGCCGCGCTGCGCGCGCTGGCAGAGATCGTGCGGGAAGCGAAAGGCTAGGGCGCGCCTAGCGTTTGTGCGGAGGAATGCGCTCGACCTCCGCTCTGAGGCGTGCCTGAGCAGCCGGATCGACCGGCCGGTGCTTCACCTTGGTGCTGGCTGGATCCTTGCCGAGGAAGTTTCCGCCCTGGCGGTCGGTCGCCGGGCGGATCGGGCGCGGCGTGAATCCACCTCCGCAATTCGGGCAGACGTTTCGCAGCACGCCGTCGACGCACGCCGCGCAGAACGTGCACTCGTAGCTGCAGATCCGCGCGTCCGGTGACTCGGGCGGAAGCGCCCGGTTGCAGTGTTCGCAGGTCGGCCGTAGTTCGAGCATGGCAGCGGGTCGTAAAAAGAAAACGGGCGCGGCGCGCCCGTTCTCCGCCGCAGTGGGTAGAGCGCGCTAGACGATGTCCAGGTGCTTGATGTCGCGCACCGGATCGCGTTCCTTCGCTTCGCGGCCATGCAGCTTGATCGCGAGACGAACCTCGTTCGTCGAGTCGGCAAAGCGCAGCGCGTCCTCGTAGCTGATCTTTCCGGCCTCGTACAGATCGAACAGCGCCTGATCGAAGGTCTGCATGCCGAGCTCCCGCGACTTCTTCATGATCTCCTTGATCTCGTGGATGTCGCCCTTGAAGATCAGGTCGCTGATCAGCGGCGAGTTGAGCAGCACCTCGACCGCCGGCACGCGCCCCTTGCCTTCCTTCACGGGCAGCAGCCGTTGCGAAATGACCCCTTTCAGGTTGAGCGACAGGTCCATCAGCAGCTGCTGGCGCCGCTCCTCGGGGAAGAAGTTGATGATCCGGTCCATCGCCTGGTTGGAGTTGTTGGCGTGCAGCGTGCAGAGGCACAGGTGCCCGGTCTCGGCGAACGCGATCGCGTGCTCCATCGTGTCGCGCTCGCGCACCTCGCCGATCAGGATCACGTCGGGTGCCTGGCGCAGCGTGTTCTTCAGCGCCGACCCCCAGGATTCGGTGTCCATCCCGACTTCGCGCTGCGTGATGATGCAGTTCTTGTGCGGATGCACGTACTCGATCGGGTCCTCGATCGTGATGATGTGGCCGTGCGAGTTCTCGTTGCGGTAGCCGACCATCGCCGCGAGCGAGGTCGACTTCCCCGATCCGGTGCCGCCGACGAAGATCACGAGTCCGCGCTTGGTCATCGCGACGTCCTTGAGCACCGGCGGCAGCTGCAGGTCCTCGAAATTCGGGATCGTCATCGTGATCACGCGGCAGACGATGCCGACGTTCCCCTGCTGGATGAAGGTATTGACGCGAAAGCGGCCGATGCCGGAGGGGTAGATCGCGAAATTGCATTCCTTGGTCGCCTCGAAGATGGCGGCCTGCTTGTCGTTCATGATCGAGCGCGCGAGCATCGCCGTGTGCTGGCTGTTGAGCGGCGTCTGCGACACCGGCGTCATCTTGCCGTCGACCTTCATCGCCGGCGGAAATTCGGCGGTAATGAAGAGGTCCGAGCCGCGCTTCGCGATCAGCGCGCGCAGCAGGTCGTACATGAACTTGGTTGCCTGTTCTCGTTCCATGGTGCCTCTCCTTGGATCGCGGACTAGGCCGCGAAGATGTCCTTGTTGGCTGCCTTGCCGCGCGCTTCGCCGCTCGAGACCACGTTGCGCTGCACCATCTCCTGCAGGTTCTGGTCGAGCGTCTGCATGCCGATATTGCGGCCGGTCTGGATCGCCGAGTACATCTGCGCGATCTTGTTCTCGCGGATCAGGTTGCGGATCGCCGGCGTGCCGATCATGATCTCATGCGCAGCGACCCGGCCCGAGCCGTCCTTGGTCTTGAGCAGCGTCTGCGAGATCACCGCGCGGATCGACTCCGAGAGCATCGCCCGCACCATCTCCTTTTCCGCCGCCGGGAACACGTCCACGACCCGGTCGATCGTCTTCGCGGCGCTCGAAGTGTGCAGCGTGCCGAACACGAGGTGCCCGGTTTCCGCCCCGGTCAGCGCCAGCCGGATCGTCTCCAGGTCGCGCATCTCGCCGACCAGGATCACGTCCGGGTCCTCGCGCAACGCGCTGCGCAGCGCGTTGGAGAACGACAGCGTGTGCGGCCCGACTTCGCGCTGGTTGATCAGCGATTTCTTCGACTCGTGCACGAACTCGATCGGGTCCTCGATCGTCAGAATATGGCCCTGCTCGGTCTCGTTGATGTGGTTGATCATCGCGGCGAGCGTGGTGCTCTTGCCGGAGCCGGTCGGCCCGGTCACGAGCACGATGCCGCGCGGCTGGTCCGCGATCTCGACGAAGATCTTCGGGCACTTCAGCTCGTCGAGCGTGAGCACCTTGGACGGGATCGTCCTGAGCACGGCGGCCGCCCCGCGCTGCTGCACGAACGCGTTCACCCGGAACCGCGCCAGGTTCGGCACGGCGAAGGAAAAATCGCACTCGAGGTTTTCTTCGTAGAACTTGCGCTGCCCGTCGTTCATGATGTCGTACACCATCCCGTGCACGTCCTTGTGCTCGAGCGGCGGTACGTTGATCCGGCGAATGTCGCCATGCACGCGGATCATCGGCGGCAGGCCCGAGGACAGGTGCAGGTCGGACGCCTTGTTCTTGACGACGAAGGCGAGCAGTTCGGTGAGATCCATTAGAATCCTCCAAGGGTGCCGCGAGGAAAATTATGGCTGCGATCCGCGACAATATGCAAGCCGTATCGGAGCGGATCGCCCGTGCCGCGGCCGCCGCGGGGCGCAGCGCGGACGCGGTACGGCTTCTCGCGGTGTCAAAAACCCACCCGCCGGCGCTGCTCGAAGAGGCATTCCGGGCCGGGCTGACCGCGTTCGGCGAGAATTACGTCCAGGAAGCGTTGGAGAAGATGGAAGCGCTCGCGCACCTGCTTGGTGAGCGCGCCCGTGAGGTCGAATGGCACCTCGTCGGGCCCCTGCAGAGCAACAAGACGCGGCTCGTCGCCGAGCGCTTCGATTGGGTGCACAGCGTCTCGAGCACCAAAGTGGCGCGCCGGCTCTCCGAGCAGCGCGCGCCGGGCTGCGCGCCGCTCAACGTTCTGATCCAGGTGAACTGCTCCGGCGAGCGTTCCAAATCCGGCGTCGCGCCGGGCGACGCGCTCGCGCTCGCACGGGCCGTCGCGCAGCTGGAGCGGCTCAAGTTGCGCGGGCTCATGGCGATTCCCGAGCCGACACGCGACGCGGCTGTGCAGCGCGAGCGCTTTCGGGCAGTGCGCGAGCTCTACGAGCAGCTGCGCGCAGACGGGCTCACGCTCGACACGCTGTCCCTCGGCATGAGCGACGACCTCGAGGCGGCGATTGCCGAGGGCTCGACGCTGGTGCGCGTCGGCACTGCGATCTTCGGCGCACGACGCCGGGAAAAGGACGCGGCCTGAACATCGCCTTTCTCGGTGGCGGAAACATGGCGAGCGCCTTGATCGGCGGGCTGCTCGCGAAGGGCTTTGATGCGAGCTCGATCTCGGTGATCGAGCGGTTCGAAGCGGCGCGCGAGAACCTGGTCCGCACGTACGGGGTGCGTGCGAGCGCCGCGCCAGACGACGCGACCCGCGGTGCCGACACCCTGCTGCTCGCGGTCAAGCCGCAGGACTTGCGCACCGCGCTCGCACCCGTCGCGGCCGTCGCGGGCCGCATGCTCGTGATCAGCATCGTGGCGGGTGTGCGGCTTGCGGATATTTCGCGCTGGCTCGCAGGACACGATCGGATCGTGCGCTCGATGCCGAACACGCCCGCCCTGATCGGAGCCGGGGTGGCGGCGCTGTACGCACCGCGTAGCGTCGTCCCCGCGGACCGGCAGCGCGCTGAGCACATCCTCGCCGCAGTCGGCGAGACCGTGTGGGTGGAATCCGAGGCGCTGCTCGACCCGGTAACCGCAGTCTCCGGAAGCGGTCCCGCGTACGTGTTCTGGTTCATCGAGCAGCTGGCGCAATCGGGCGTCGCGCTCGGTCTCGCCGAGGCTACGGCGCGCAAGCTCGCATTGCAAACGGTGCTCGGGGCGGCGCAGCTTGCCGCGCGCAGCGGCGAGCCTGCGTCGGTGCTGCGCGAGCGGGTAACGTCCAAGGGCGGCACGACCGAAGCCGCGCTGCGCGTGTTCGACGAGGAGCGGCTCGCCGAGCGGCTGCGGCGTGCGCTCGAGGCGGCGAGCCGGCGCAGCACCGAGCTTGGCGAGCAGCTGGGCAAGGACTGAATGCTGACCGAGATTGCGCAACTGCTCGTCGACGTCGTCGCGAGCCTGTTCGTCTACCTGCTGCTGGCGCGCTTTCACTTCCAGTGGCTGCGCGTGCCGTTTCGCAACCCGATCGGCGCGTTCGTGGTCGCGATGACCGACTGGATCGTGCGACCGGCGCGCCGCATCGTGCCGGGGCTCGGCGGATTCGACGTCGCGACGCTCTTCCTCGCCTGGCTCGTGCAAACCCTGGCGCTCTGGGTGCTCTACTCGCTGAAGAGCGCGGATCCCGGCGGCGCGGGCGCCAGCGTCGTTCCGCTGCTCGCCGTCCTCGCGCTGTTCGACCTCGTCCGCTACAGCCTGTACATCCTGATTTTCGCGGTGCTGGTGCAGGTGCTGCTGTCGTGGCTGAACCCGTATTCGCCGGTCGCGCCGATCTTCAATGCGATGACGCGGCCGTTCCTCGCCCCGATCCGCCGCTTCGTTCCGCCGATCGCCAACTTCGACCTGTCGCCGCTCGTGCTGCTGGTGCTGCTGCAGGTGCTGCTGATCGCGCTCGCGCACCTGCGCGGTCTCGCGGCCGGGCTCTTTACCGCCTGAAGCGCGCCGCCTCGGGGTAGGGGAAGACGTCGTCCTGCAGTCCGGCGCGAATGCGCTGCTGCTTGCCCAGCCAGAATTGCGGCGAGTTCAGATCGGCATGCTGGGCGAGAAAGATCTCGCGCGCCCGCGGATCGGACACCAGGAAGCGCTCGAACTGCTCGGGGAAAACGTCGTTCGCGCCGATCGACCAGTACGGCTCGGCCGCCATTTCGTCCTCGTAGGAGCTCGGCGGCGGGATCGCGCGGAAATTGCAGTCGGTCATGTACGAGATCTCGTCGTAGTCATAAAACACCACGCGGTTGTTGCGCGTCACGCCGAAGTTCTTCAGCAGCATGTCTCCGGGGAAGATGTTGGCGCCGGCAAGGTCCTTGATCGCATTGCCGTACTCGGCGAGGGCGAGCGCAAAGCGCGCATCGTCGCCATCCTGCGCGGCCTCGGCGAGGTACAGGTTCAGCGGCTGCATGCGCCGCTCGATGTACACGTGCTTGATGACGATGCGATCGCCCTCGAACTCGATATTCGACGCCGCTTCGGACTTCAGCTCCTCCAGGAGCGCCGGGTCGAAACGCTCGAGCGGCAGCGCAACGAGCGAGTATTCGAGCGTATCGGCGAGCCGGCCGACGCGATCGTGGTACTTCACCAGCAGGTACTTCTGCTTGACCGTGGCGCGGTCCGTATCCTTGGGCGGCGCGAAGTGATCGCGGATCACTTTGAAGACGTAAGGAAACGACGGCAGCGTGAACACGAGCATCACCATCCCCTTGATGCCCGGCGCGACGACGAAATTGTCGGACGAGTGGCGCAGGTGATAGAAGAGGTCGCGGTAGAACATGGTCTTGCCCTGTTTGTGCAGGCCGACCGAGTTGTACATCTCGGCACGCGGCTTCTTGGGCATCAGCTGGCGCAGGAACGAGACGTAGCCCGCCGGCACTTCCATGTCGACGAAGAAGTACGCATGCGCGAACGAAAAGAGGACCAGCAGCTGGTCCTGCTCAGCGAGCAGCGTGTCGAGGTAGAGCTCTCCCCGCTCGTTCTGCAGGATCGGCACCGCGAACGGCAGCTCGAGGTTGCCGTTCATCGCTTTGCCGACGATGTACGCCGCCTTGTTGCGGAAGAAGAGCGAGCCGAGCACCTGGATCTGCAGGCTGGGACGGGCGCGCGCCGGGCGCGGGAAATGCGCGCGCAGCGCGCGGATGATGCTGTGCAGGTCGCGGCGCAGATTCTCGAAGGGGTTGGCGAGGCCGAAGTCGCGCACGATCGCCGCCAGGGTGCTGCGCAGCCCGGCTCCGCCCTTGCGCGGATAGTAGCTGCGGTACGCCGGCTCCTCGCCTTCCAAGTGCTCGGTCGCGACCGCAGGCCGCCAGAAGATGAACTCGTTGCGGTAGTAGCGCCGGTGCAGGACCTGGCAGGCGACGGAATTGAAGAACGTCTCGGCGAGCTCGGGCTGCCGGTGCTCGTGCAGCAGCGGGATGTAAGCGAGCTTGATCGAGGGCCAAAGCGACTCGTCGGTCTCGGCCTCGGGAAAGCGCGCGAGCACGCTATCGACACCCTCCTCGACGCGGCGGTCGTACATCGCGATCCGCTCGCGGGCGAGCTCGCGCAGCGCGGGCCAGTCCGCCTGCTCGAACAACGCCTTGGCGCGCACCGCCGCCTGGCGAAAGAGCCGATAGTGGCGATCGAAGCCGGCGAGGATCGCGCGCGCGATCTCTGCGGCGCGCGTGGCGCGCTCCTCGTGCAGCCGCAGGACCTTGGCGGGCTCGCTCACATCGGGCTCAGGCCGCGGCGAGCTTGGCCTTCTTCTTGTCGTCGAAGAACTGCTCGTCCTCTGTCGAGCCGTGCAGCGCAGTGGTCGAGGCCTTGCCGCCCGATACGACCTGGGTCACGTCGTCGAAGTAGCTCGTGCCGACCTCGCGCTGGTGCTTGATTGCGGTAAATCCCTTCTCTGCGGCGGCGAACTCCTTTTGCTGCAGCTCGACGAAGGCGGTCATGTCGTTGCGCGCGTATCCGTGCGCAAGCTCGAACATGCTGTAGTTGAGCGCGTGAAAGCCGGCCAGCGTGATGAACTGGAACTTGTAGCCCATGGCGCCGAGCTCGCGCTGGAAGCGCGCGATCGTCGCATCGTCGAGATTCCTCTTCCAGTTGAACGAAGGCGAGCAGTTGTAGGCGAGCATCTTGCCGGGAAACTTCCTGCGGATGCCTTCAGCGAAACGGCGCGCGAATTCCAGGTCCGGGGTCCCGGTCTCGCACCAGACCATGTCGGCAACTTCCGCATACGCGAGGCCACGCGCGAGCGCCTGGTCGAACCCCTTCTTCGTGCGGTAGAAGCCCTCGGGGGTGCGCTCTCCGGTCAGGAACGGCCGATCGCGCTCGTCGACGTCCGAAGTGACGAGGTCGGCCGCTTCCGCGTCCGTGCGCGCGAGCAGGATCGTCGGCACGCCCATCACGTCTGCCGCCAGGCGCGCAGCGGCGAGCTTCTGCACATGCTCCTGCGTCGGTACGAGCACCTTGCCGCCCATGTGGCCGCACTTCTTGACGCTCGCGAGCTGGTCCTCGAAGTGCACGCCCGCGGCCCCGGCCTCGATCATCGCCTTCATCAGCTCGAATGCATTGAGCACGCCGCCGAAACCCGCTTCCGCGTCGGCAACGATCGGCGCGAAGTAGTCGACCTCGCCGCTGCCTTCCATCCACTGGATCTGATCGGCGCGGGCAAGCGCGTTGTTGATACGCCGCACGACCGTGGGAACCGAGGACACGGCGTAAAGGGACTGGTCGGGATACATCTGCAGCGAGTCGTTCGCGTCGGCTGCGACCTGCCAGCCCGAGAGATAGATCGCGGGCACACCTGCCTTGACCTGCTGCACGGCCTGGTTGCCGGTGAGCGCGCCGAGCGAGTGCACATACGGCCGCTCGAGCGCCATCCGCCAGAGCTTTTCGGCGCCCTCTCGGGCGAGCGTGTGCTCGATCCGCAGCGAGCCGCGCAGGCGCACGACGTCTTCGGCAGCGTACGGCCGCTTGACTCCGGCCCAGCGCGGGCTTTCGTTCCACTCGCTCCTCAACTGCGCGATTTGCTGCTCACGGCGGGTCATCTGTGTCTCCGTTGGATGGACATTCCTCGCCACGGTAACGCAACCGAATGGCGCAGAGCAATAAGGATGCCCGACCGGCCTTACAGACTGATAAACAAGAATTTACAGTAAGTTAGAGGCGGCTCGTTTCACGATACGAACCTTGGTTTCGTATTGCGCTGCTCCGCAGCAAATCAATCAGGTGGGCACGAGACGCCGCTGCCGCCGCAAGCTCATCAGGATGCCGATGCCGATAAAGAGCGTCACGAGCGCGGTCCCGCCGTACGAAATGAACGGCAGCGGCACTCCTACGACCGGAAGGATTCCAGCCACCATTCCCATGTTGACGAACGCATAGGTGAAGAACATCAACGTCACGGCGCCGGCGACGAGCCGTGCAAAGAACGAAGTCGCTTGCGCAGTGATCATCAAGCCCCGCCCGATCAGCAGCGTATACAAAGCAAGCAGCAGGCAGTTGCCGAGCAGGCCGAACTCCTCCGAATACACCGCGAAGATGAAATCGGTATGGCGCTCGGGAATGAACTCGAGGTGCGCCTGCGTTCCCTGCAGCCATCCCTTGCCGAAGACGCCCCCCGAGCCGACCGCGATCGTCGACTGGATCGTGTGGTACCCCGCGCCGAGCGGATCCTGCGACGGATCGAGCAGCGTCAGGACGCGCCTTCTCTGGTAGTCGTGCAGCAACCCCCATAGCGGGATGAGGCTCACGCCGCCCACCACGGCGAGCGTCGCCATCACGCGCCATCCGAGGCCGGCGAAGTAGAGGATGTATACGCCGGCGGCGGCGACCAGCGCGGCGGTACCGAGGTCCGGCTGGCGGGCGATCAGTAGCACCGGAATCGCGACCAGCAGCGCCCCGACCGCGAAGTCGCGCAGCCGCAGCGTCTCCTCGTTCCTCGCGAAGTACCAGGCGAGCATCAGCGGCAGCGCGAGCTTCATCATCTCCGAGGGCTGGAATCGGGTCACGCCCACGTGCAGCCAACGCCGCGCACCGTTTACCGTATCCCCATACAGCGCGACGGCAACGAGCAGCGCGACACCCACCGCATAGGCGGGGAATGCCACCCGCATCAGCAGTTCCGGCGAGATTCGCGCGGCGACCCACATTGCGACGAAAGCCACGGCGAAATTCATCAGCTGCCCGGTCATCCGCGCCGGGGCGTCATGGCTCGCCGAATACAGCGTGGCGAGTCCGACTGCGCCGAGCAGCAGCGTCGCGACGATCAGCGTGGCGTCGAGCCCGTCGACGAGGCTGGCGCTCACGCGGCGCAGCACGGCCTGCATCAGTCGCTTTCCTCTTCGCTGTCGGCCTCTTCGGCCTCCTTGGCCATCGCCTCGGGAAGCTTGCCGAGCAGGTAGTAGTCGAGAACGGCGCGCGCCAGCGGCGCAGCCGCACGCGCGCCGAATCCGCCGTTCTCCACCAGCGCGGCGAGCGCGATGCGCGGGTTTTCCACCGGTGCGAAGACAATGAACAGCGAATGGTCGCGATGCCGCTCCGCGACTTTCGATTCGACGTACTTTTCGTTCTGCTTCATGCCGACGACCTGCGCCGTCCCGGTCTTGCCGCCGCTCGTGTAGGGCGCATCGAGGAACGCGCGCCGGCCGGTCCCCTCCTTGTTGACGCCGGCCATGGCCCGTTTGACGAATTCAATGTTCTCGCCCTTGAGAGGGATCTTGCGTACGAGCTGCGGCTCGACCACGCGCTGAGTACCGGTGCGTACGTTTTCGATGCGCTCGACCAGCCTCGGACGCATCATCACGCCGTTGTTCGCAAGCGTTGCCATCGCGAGCGCGAGCTGCGCGGGCGTATAGGCGTTGTAGCCCTGACCGATGCCGATCGAGATCGTCTCGCCGGCGTACCATTTCTGCTGCTCGGGCGTGCGAAAGCGCTTCCGCTTCCATTCGGGCGAAGGCAGCACGCCCTCGGCTTCGCCCTTCAGGTCGATGCCCGTGACCGAGCCGAAGCCGAAGTGCTTCATGAAGGCTGCGATCGCGTCGATCCCCATGTCGTTCGCCAGCATGTAGTAGAACGTGTCGGAGGACGCCACGATCGACTTGTACAGGTCGACCGTGCCGTGTCCGCCCGGCTTGGAATCGCGAAAGCGCCGGCCGCCAAATTCGAAGTAACCCGGATCGCTGATCGTCGAGCGCGGCGTGCGCTTGCCCAGTTCGAGCGCGGCGAGGGCCATATAGGGTTTGAACGTCGAGCCCGGCGGATAGACGCCGGCGATCGCACGGTTGTTGAGCGGCCGGTCGGGCGAATTGTTGAGCTCGGCCCAGTTCGTCGCGTCGATGCCCTCTACGAACAAGTTCGGATCGAAACCGGGGCTCGAGACGAATGCAAGCACCGACCCGGTGCCCGGTTCGATGGCGACTACCGCACCGCGCCGGCCGGCGAAGATGCGCTCGGCGACCTGCTGCAGCCGGATGTCGATCGAAAGCGTGACGTTATTGCCGGGTTGCGCCGGCGTGCGCGAGAGCGTGCGAATGCCGCGCCCTGCGGCGTCGATCTCGACCTGCTCGAATCCCGTGGTGCCGTGAAGCTCTTCCTGATAGCTCGCTTCCAGACCCGCCTTGCCGATGAAGTCGGTGCCGCGGTAGTTCGCTTCGACGCCTTGCTTCTCGAGCTCCTCCTGGTCGCGGGTGCTGATCCGGCCGATGTAGCCGATCACGTGCGAAGCCGTCTCGCCGAACGGATACTGACGGAACAGCCGCGCCTTGATCTCGACACCGGGAAAGCGATAGCGGTTGGCTGCGAAGCGCGCGACTTCCTCGTCCGAAAGACGCGTGCGGATCGGCAGGCTGTCGGCGCTGCGCGTCTCGGCAAGCAGCCTGCGCAGGCGTGCGCGATCGCGCGGCTGGATGTCGACGATCTCGGCCAGCTCGCCGATCGTGCGCTCGAGATCCCTGACCCGCGCGGGCGCGATCTCGAGCGTATAGGCCGAGTAGTTCCGCGCCAGCACCACGCCGTTGCGATCGAGGATCAATCCCCGATTCGGCGCCAGCGGGACGATCGAAATGCGGTTGTCTTCGGCGCGCGCGGCGTAGAGCTCGTGCTGCACCACCTGCAGGTAGAAAAAGCGGGCGAACAGCACCGCGAATGCAGCGAGCACGGCGATGGCCGCGATGCCGACGCGCAGCTGGAAGGCGCGCAGCTCGCGCTCGTGGTCCTTGAGTTGGCCGGCGTGCGGGTACATGGAAGACTGGCGCTCCGCTAGATCGGACGGGTTTCGTCCACTTCGAGCGCGCGACGCTGCGGCGCAAGCAGCAGCACGCTGACCGGCGGCCAGAGCAGCGCTCCACCGAGCGGCCCGATCGCCAGGGCCCAGCCCGGGAACTCGGCGCCCGTCGCGAGGCGCACTACGGTGCCTACAGCCTGCGCGAGCAGCAACAGCGCTGCAACGTGCAGCGCTTGCGGCCACAGCCCGAACCACAGGATCCGGCGCGAAAGCGTTAGGGCGCAGAACGCGAGCACCGAGTACGACAATGCGTGCTGCCCAAGAAGCACGCCGTTGCCGACATCCGTCAGCAGCCCGAGCATCCATGCAGCGCCCAGTCCGACCAGGTGCGGCTGGCGAACGCACCAGAACGTCAGCGTGAGCGCGACGAAATCCGGCACCAGCGCGATGTTGTGCCAGGGGAGAAAATTGAGCAGCAGCGCCACGACGAACGACACCACGATCGTGCTCAGGCGCACCGGGCGCAGGATGTGCTGGCGTCTCTCAGGGACCACGGGCGTCCTTCGCGCGTTGGCGGCGGCTCTTGCTGGAGGTCTTGTCCTTGCCTTTCTCGGGCGCGGCCTCCACGGGCGGCGGGGCGGGCGGTGCAGCGGGACTGAGCAGCAGCACCAGGTGGCCGCGATCCACTCCTGCGGCCGGTTGGCACAGCACATGCGCAAAGACATTGGTGGCGTCGCGTTCCACGCGGATCACGGTCGCCACCGGCAGTCCCGGCGGATACACCCCGTCGATTCCGGACGTGATGAGCCGGTCGCCGTTGACGATCTCCGCGTTCGCTGCGAGGTAGCGCAGCTCCAGCAGCCCTGACGTCCCGCCGCCGAACGCGACCGCGCGCAAGCCGCTGCGCGCGATCTGCACTGGAATCGCCTGGTCCTTGTCCGTGAGGAGGGTGACTTCGGCAAGCAACGCATGCACGCGCGTCACTTGTCCGACCACGCCGGACTCGTCCACCACCGGACTGCCCGGGAGCACGCCGTCGCGCGTACCCTTGTTGACCAGCACGCGGCGCGAGAACGGATCGCGCCCCCCGTACAGGATCTCGGCCGGGGCCGCGCTGCCGGGCAACCGCTCGGCAGCGCCCATCAGCAGTTTCAGCCGCGCACCCTCGGCAGCGGACGCTTCGAGGCGTTGCGCGGCCAGCGTCGCTTCGAGCAGCTTCGCGCGCAGCTCGGCGTTTTCGGCGCTCAGTTGCGACTGGCTCGCGAAAAAAGTCGAAATGCGTTGCCACGCCCCTGCCGGTGCAGTGGCGATCAACTGCAGCGGCTGCGTCGCGAGCGAGATCGCGCCGCGCAGCCCTTCGGCATAGCGAAAGCGCGCATCGAGAACGATCATTGCAAGGGAGAGCAGCGCAAAGAACGTGAGCCGAACGACCGGAGCCGGACCACGCTTGAAAAACGCCGGCGGTGTGTGCTCCATCTACCCGAGGGGGCTCAGCCCCCTTCGCTCACTCGTTGGTGAAGATCGGACCGAAGCGCTCCATCTTCTCCAGCGCCTGCCCGGAGCCGCGCACCACGCAGGTCAGAGGATCTTCGGCGACGATCACCGGCAGTCCGGTCTCCTCCATCAGCAGCCGGTCGAGGTCGCGCAGCAGCGCGCCGCCTCCGGTGATCACCATTCCCTTTTCGGCGATGTCGGCTCCCAGCTCGGGCGGAGTCTGCTCGAGCGCGGTCTTGACCGCCGAGACGATCTGGTTGAGCGGCTCGGTGAGCGCCTCGAGGATCTCGTTCGAGCTGATCGTGAAGCTGCGCGGGATTCCTTCGGCGAGGTTGCGGCCTTTGACTTCCATCTCGCGGACTTCGCTGCCCGGGAACGCCGAGCCGATTTCCTTCTTGATCGTTTCCGCGGTCATCTCGCCGATCAGCATCCCGTAGTTGCGGCGGATGTAGTTGATGATCGCTTCGTCGAACTTGTCTCCGCCGACGCGCACCGAGCCGGCATACACCATGCCGCCGAGCGAGATCACCCCCACCTCGGTCGTTCCGCCGCCGATATCCACCACCATGGATCCGGTGGCTTCGGCAACCGGCATGTCGGCGCCGATCGCCGCAGCCATCGGCTCCTCGATCAGGTACACCTGGCCGGCGCCTGCGCCCACCGCCGATTCGCGAATCGCGCGCCGCTCGACCTGCGTCGAGCCGCAAGGCACGCAGATGATGATGCGCGGGCTCGGAGAGAACAGCTTGTTGTCGTGCACTTTCTTGATGAAGTATTTCAGCATCTGCTCGGTCACGGTGAAGTTGGCGATTACGCCGTCCTTCATCGGACGTATGGCGACGATGTTGCCGGGCGTCTTGCCGAGCATCTGCTTGGCTTCCTTGCCGACCGCCTGGATCGATTTCTTCGCGTTCGGACCGCCGTCTTCGCGGATCGCGACCACCGAGGGTTCGTCCAGCACGATCCCCTTGCCGCGCACGTAGATCAGCGTGTTCGCGGTGCCGAGGTCGATTGCGAGGTCGTTGGAGAAGTAGCTTCTTAGAAATCCGAACATCCTGTGCTCCCTTGATCATGCAACCTTAAGGTCATGCGGTAAGACCGTGTCCGCAAAGGCACTATAATAGAGAAAGTTTACCCCCAATTGAGCATCCGGGGCCTTTTTCCGTTCTGCAGCATGTCGCTCTCCCCCGACCAGATCGAGCGCCTCGCGCGCCTTGCCCGCATCGCGGTCAGCCCTGCGGAATCCGAGGAGCTGCGCATGCAATTGAACCGCGTGCTCGAGCTCGTCGACCAGCTGCAGTCGATCGATACCGCCGGCATCGAGCCCATGTCGCATGCGCTCGAGGCCCTGCTGCCTTCCGGGCAGCGCCTTCGTCCCGACGTTGTGAGCGAGCCGGATCGGCGCGCCGAGTTCCAGGGGGTCGCACCGGCCGTCGACGCAGGCCTGTATCTCGTGCCCAAGGTCATCGAGTAGCTTGCTCAACGCGACCCTCGCGGAACTCGCTTCTGCTCTCGCCGCCAAGCGCATCTCCGGCGTCGAGCTGACGAAGCTGTTCCTCGCGCGCATCGCCGCCCTGAACGGCACGCTCAATGCGTTCATTACCGTCGACGAGGAGCGAAGCCTTGCGGATGCACGCGCTGCGGACGCGTTGCGTGCTCGTGGAGAGGGCGGAGCGCTGACCGGAATTCCAATCGCGCACAAGGACATCTACTGCACTCGCGGTATCCGGACCACTTGCGGTTCGAGGATGCTCGCCAATTTTGTCAGCCCGTACGACGCGCATGTCATCGAGCGCTTCGCCGCCGCGCGCGCAGTGCTGCTCGGCAAGACCAACATGGACGAATTCGCGATGGGGTCGTCGAACGAGACGTCCTACTTCGCTCCGGTGCGCAATCCCTGGGATTTGCAGCGGGTGCCCGGCGGCTCGTCCGGCGGCTCCGCGGCGGCGGTCGCGGCCCGCATGACGCCGGCGGCGACGGGCACCGATACCGGAGGCTCGATCCGCCAGCCGGCGGCGCTCGCGGGCATCTCGGGCCTGAAGCCGACGTACGGCGCGGTGTCGCGCTACGGAATGGTCGCGTTTGCCTCGTCGCTCGACCAGGGAGGGCCGCTCGCGAAGAGCGCGGCGGACCTCGCGCTGCTGATGAATGCGATGGCCGGCCACGATACGCGCGATTCGACCAGCGTCGAGCGTCCGGCCGAGGATTACACGCGCTCGCTCGGGCATTCGCTCGCGGGGCTGCGGATCGGGCTGCCGCGCGAGTATTTTGCCGCGGGCGTAGAGCCCGACGTGCTCGCCCGCGTGCGCGAAACAGTCGCGTGGTTCGAATCGCAGGGCGCGCGCCCTGTCGAGATCGGCCTCCGCAACACGCGGCTCGCCGTCCCGGTGTACTACGTGCTCGCGCTGGCCGAGGCATCGTCGAACCTGTCGCGCTTTGATGGCGTGCGCTATGGCCATCGGACGAGCGACCCTTACGACCTGCTCGACCTGTACCGTCGCACGCGCGCAGAAGGATTCGGCGCGGAGGTGAAGCGCCGGATCCTGCTCGGCACGTACGTGCTTTCGCACGGCTACTACGACGCTTACTACCTTCAAGCGCAAAAAGTGCGGCGCCTGATCGCGCAGGATTTCGCTCAGGCGTACCGCGAATGCGACGTGATCATGGGACCGACCGCGCCGGGCACGGCGTTTCCCATCGGCGCCAAGTCCGCGGACCCGGTCCAGATGTACCTCGGCGACATCTTCACGGTCCCGGCATCGCTGGCCGGACTTCCGGCGCTCTCGGTGCCGTGTGGCTTCGATTCGCGCGGCCTGCCCGTCGGCCTGCAGATCACCGGCAACCATTTCGCCGAGGCGACCCTGCTCGGTGTCGCCCACCGGTACCAGCAGGCGCACGATTGGCATCTGCGCGTGCCGAAGGAGACGCCGCTGTGACGTGGGAGATCGTCGTCGGGATCGAGACGCACGCGCAGCTTCTGACGAAGAGCAAGATCTTCTCGGGCGCTGCGACCGCGTTCGGCGCCGCGCCCAACACGCAGGCGTCCGGCGTCGACATCGCATTGCCGGGCGTGTTGCCGGTGTTGAACCAGCGCGCGGTCGAGCTCGCGATCCGCTTCGGGCTCGCGGTCGGCGGGCAGATCAGCCGGCGATCGATCTTTGCGCGCAAGAACTACTTCTATCCCGACTCGCCGAAGGGTTACCAGATCAGTCAGTACGAGTTGCCGATCGTGCAGGGTGGTTCGATCACCATTGGGGTCGGCGAGTCGGAGAAAAGGATCCGGCTGACGCGCGCACATCTCGAAGAGGACGCCGGGAAATCGCTGCACGAGGATTTCCACGGCATGAGCGGGATCGATCTCAACCGCGCCGGCACGCCGCTGCTCGAGATCGTCTCCGAGCCCGATCTGCGCAGCGCCGCCGAAGCGGTAGCGTATGCGAAGACGCTGCATGCGCTGGTGCGCTGGATCGAGGTCTGCGACGGCAACATGCAGGAAGGCTCGTTTCGCTGCGATGCCAACGTCTCGGTGCGACGTGCAGGCGAGACGCGCCTCGGCACGCGCTGTGAGATCAAGAACCTCAACTCGTTCCGCTTCATGGAGCAGGCGATCGACTTCGAAGCCAAGCGGCAGATGGAAATTCTGGAAGGCGGCGGCAGGATAGAACAAGAAACGCGTCTTTACGATCCGGACCGGAACGAAACGCGGTCCATGCGAACGAAGGAGGACGCGCAGGACTACAGATATTTCCCCGACCCCGACCTGCTGCCGCTCGTCATTACGGAGCAAATGATCGAAGACGCGCGTCGCAGCATGCCAGAGCCACCCAGCGCCAAGCGAGCCACGTACCAGCTGCTAGGGGTGTCGGCAGAGACGGTCGAAGCGCTCCTTGCCAACGTCGATATGGGGAAGTTCTTCGAGTCCATGTCGCAGGAAATCCGGCTGTACGGGGCGATACCGAAAGATCAGGCTTCCCAGGTCATCGCAAGCGCGGCAAACACGACGGTGAGCTCGCTGAGCTCCAGGATCTCGGATTGGGGCAGCGTCCTCGCTACCTGGCCGGACCTGGCAAGGGAAATGGCGCTCATCGAGCTGTATGTCTCTCTAGGAAAAATCTCGAGCGTCGCGGCAAAGGAAGCACGCGACGCCGTGCTGGCCCGTGAGGGTTCCGTGGACGAAGTAATCAAGAAGCGCGGACTGGAGCAACTGAGCGACGCGGGCGCGCTCGAATCGCTGGTCGACGAGGTTCTCGCCGCGAATGCAAAACAGGTCGCCGATTACCGCGCCGGCAGGCAGAAGGCGTTCAACTCGCTCGTCGGCCAGGTCATGAAGGCCACGCGCGGCAAGGCCAATCCCGCACAGGTGAACGAGATCCTGCGAAGCAAGCTCGGGCGCTGAGCCGCGCGCCGGGCCCTGCTATTTCGGGCGCGACTATTTCTTGGTGAGCGCGGCGAAGCGCTTCTTGTCTTCGTCGTAGCGCGCGTTGATCGACTCGACTTCCTTCTTCTTCACCTCGAGCAGGTTCTGCTGCGAATCGAAGTCGACCTGCGCCGACTTGACGTCGTTCTGCAGCTTCACCGGCGGGGGATTTTTCTTGTAGAACTCCATCTCTCCGGCGAGCTGCGCCTGGCGCTTCTTGATCTCTTCGATTCGCCGGTTGATGTCCTTGATCGCCAGCTGGTTGTCCGAGAGGGCTCGTGCGCGCGCTTCCTCGATGTCCTTCTCGCTCGAGTAGGTGGCGAGCAGCGCTCGGTTGCGCCGATCCTCTTCCTTCTTGACCGCCGCCTCCTCGGACTTCTTCTTTTCCTCCGCCTTCTTGAGCGCCTTGTCCTCGGGCGTCTGGTTCTCGATCCGCCGGACCACCATGCCTTGCTTGTCGAGCTGCTCGACGGGCTGGCCGATGCACTGGTTGGGGATGGTCTGGCCGTAGTACTTCTTGCCGTCCTTGCCGACGCAGCGGAACGACTGCGCATTCACAGCCAGCGGAATCGCGATCAGGGCGCCTGCGACGAGCGCAACGCAGGGCATGAAGCGGACCATGACGTCTCCTCTCATAGACGACGGGTGCAGCAGATTGTAACGCTCCGGCCGCGCGGGCGTTGACCGTGCCCGGCCTGCTAAAATCCGCGCCACTTTTACGCACCGCACGGATGCACACCGCCGACCGCGCCTTCATTGCCCACACCACCGCCCGCATGCTGCTCGAGGTGAAGGCGGTGCTGTTCTCGGCCGAGAAGCCGTTCATCTTTACTTCCGGCTGGGCGAGCCCGGTATACATCGATTGCCGCAAGCTGATCTTCTATCCGCGGATCCGCAGCCAGCTCGTGGAGTTCGCTGCGGCGACGCTCGCGCGCGACGCGGGATTCGAGCAGTTCGACGTGGTGGCGGGAGGCGAGACGGCGGGCATCCCGTACGCGGCCTGGATCGCAGACCGGCTCGGGCTACCGATGCAGTACGTGCGCAAGAAGCCGAAGGGCTTCGGCCGCAACGCGCAGATCGAGGGCGATATCCGCGAGGGGGCGCGCACGCTGCTCGTCGAGGACTTGACCACCGACGGGCGCTCGAAGATCAATTTCTGCAAGGCGTTGCGCGAGGCGGGCGCGCTCGTCGACCACGTGTACGTCAATTTCTACTACGACATCTTTCCCGAATCACGCACGACGATGAGCGAGCTGGGCGTCAAGCTCCACTACCTTGCCACCTGGTGGGACGTGCTCAACGTAGTGAAGGAGGGCGCCTACCTCGCGCCGACGCAGCTCTCCGAGGTGGAGAAATTCCTGCACGCGCCGGCCGAGTGGTCGGCCGCGCATGGCGGCGTCTCCAGCTTTCCTTCCGCCTAGCGACGGCGGGGCAGGCGCAGGACGTTCGCCGCGCGGGCGGGCGGGCTCACCGGTGCTGCACCGCTGCGCCGGCCACAAGCGCCGCAGCGACCGTCCAAAGGCGCCGCGCCCGCTTGTAAAGCTGCCACAACGACCAGCTGCTCGCGAGGAGCTTCACTGCGCCGCGCGGCCGCAGCACGACGAGCAGTGCGATTCCGGCGACCAGGAGCAGCGGATGGCGGCGCACTCGGTCCACACCGTTGTGCGCGGCGTCGACCCACCACAACTTCGATTCGATGCGCGCCGCCACGGCGCCGAGGTGCTCGCGCTCGACCCGGGCGCGCCCGACGAGGCGCGTCCGCTGCTGGGTGAGCGCGATCAACCGGGCGCGCGTCACGGCCGGCGTTCCAGGTGCTCGAGGTCCTTGCTCAGTTCGCCGAGCGTCGCGGAGAACAGCGGCGGACGCTCGCGCAGGCGCGCGCGCGCGACGAGTGCGGCAGCGCCCCCGGCGCTCAGATACAGCACGGCGAGCAGGGTCGCCGCGAGCATGCGGTTCGAATCCCAGAACGCGAGCAGCACGAGGACGGACACGAACACCAGGGCAACGCTGAGAAAGAGGATGGCAAGAGCGAGCCACAGCGCGATCTCGACGAGCCTTACCGCCTGCTCTTCCAGCTCGGTGGCGGCGAGCCGCGCGCGCGTCTCGAGGATTGCAAGCAGCGTGCGCGCAAGCTCCCTCACGGAGGCGAGCATCGGTGGTTCCCGGGCGGGCTCGCCGCTGGCGAGCGATGCTTAGCGGCGGTTGATCAGCGCGCCGAGCAGCAGTCCGATCACCGCAGCCACGCCGACCGCGTGCCACGGATGCTCGTGCACGTACTCGTCGGTGGCCGTGGCCGCGAGCTTGGCCCTGTCCAGCACGGCACGCTCGGTTTCGGCAAGCTTGACGCGTGCGGAGGCGAGCGAGGCCTGGATGCGTTCGCGCGCTACGCCGACCTTTTCTCCTGCCTGCGAGGCGGTCGCGCGCAGCAATTCCTCGGCGTCGGCGACCACGACCTTCAGATCGGCAGCGAGCTTTTCCTTGGAGACGTCGATACTCATGGCTGGGGTGCTTTCAGGAGAGCGAATCGAAAAAAAAGGCTACCGGGTTTTGCCCCCGCTGGCAATGGCCCGGCGGGGCAGAGCAGCGCGTTCGGTAAGATGCGGCTCGACCATGGCGCTCGCCGAATACGCAGCGGCGTTCCGCAGCCGCAACATCCTGATCGTCATGCTGCTCGGGTTCTCCTCCGGACTGCCGCTCGCGCTCACTGCCGGGACGCTGCAGGCGTGGCTCGCCGTGGAAGGCGTGGACATCGTCACGATCGGCTGGTTTGCGCTGGTCGGCCAGCCCTACATCTACAAGTTTCTCTGGGCGCCGCTCATGGATCGCTTCCAGCCGCCGTTCCTCGGCCGGCGGCGCGGCTGGCTCGCCACGACGCAGCTCGCGCTCGCTGCGCTGATCGCGTGCATGGGAATGCTCTCGCCACGGGATGCGCCGTGGCTGACCGCCTTGTGCGCGCTCGGGATCGCCTTCCTGTCGGCCTCCCAGGACATCGTGGTGGATGCCTACCGTACCGACGTGCTGCGTGCCGAGGAGCGCGGCGCGGGCGCAGCCGTCTCGGTGCTCGGTTATCGCCTGGCGATGCTCGTCTCGGGTGCGGGCGCGCTCGTCATCGCCGACCAATGGCTCGGCTGGCACGCGATGTACTGGACGATGGCGTCGTTGATGCTGGTCGGTTTCGTCGCGACCTGGTTTGCGCTCGAGCCTTCGGGCGCAGCGGCCGCACCGAAGACGCTGCGCGAAGCCGTGACGCTGCCGCTGGCGGAATATTTTTCGCGTCGCGGCGCCTGGTGGCTGCTGCTGCTGATCGTGCTGTACAAGCTCGGAGACGCGTTCGCGGGCAATCTCACGACCGCGTTTCTGCTGCGCGGTCCGGGCTTTACCGCGACCGAAGTCGGAGCGATCAGCAAGGGGTTCGGGCTGGTGGCCACGATCGCGGGCGCGCTTGCGGGCGGCGCCCTCATGGCGAAACTGCGCCTGTACAGGGCGCTGCTGCTGTTCGGAATCCTGCAGGCGGTCACGAATCTCGGCTTCATGATCCTTGCCGCGGCAGGCAAGAGCTACCCGATGCTCTACGCGGTGATCGGCGCCGAAAATCTTTGCGGAGGCATGGGAACGGCAGCCTATGTGGCGCTTCTCATGGCGCTTTGCGACCGGCGGTTCTCGGCTACGCAATACGCGCTGCTCTCTGCGCTTTCGGCCGTCGGCCGCGTCTACGTCGGCCCCGCGGCCGGGTATCTCGTCGGTTCGCTCGGGTGGCAGGCGTTCTTTTTCTGTACGTTCCTGATCGCCCTGCCGGGCATCGTCATGCTGTACGTGATGCGCCGGCCGATCGAGGCGCTCGATTCACGTCCCGCTGCCTGAAGTCCCCGAGTCTTCCCGCAGCCACGCGTCGAGCAGCGTATAGGCCACCGCCAGCACCACCGGCCCGACGAAGATTCCGACCAGGCCGAACGCGATCAGCCCGCCGATGACGCCGGCGAAGATCAGCAGCAGCGACAGGTCTGCGCCCTGCCGGATCAGCAGCGGCCGCAGGATGTTGTCCAGGCTGCCGACGATCACCGACCAGATGATGAGCGCCACCATCCAGCCGATGCTGCCCTTCCAGTAGAGCCAGCCCGCGGCACACAGCAGCACCGGGACTGCGCCGATCTGCGCGAGCGCGAGCAGGAACATGACCGACGTGAGGATGGCCGCGAACGGGACGCCGGCGATCGCGAGCGCGACGCCGCCGAGAATCGACTGCGCAAGCGCCGTCAGCACGACGCCGAGCGCGACCGCGCGGATCGCACGACCGGCCAGGCTGATCGCCCGCTCGCCGCGTTCGCCGGCGAGCCTGCGGCCGAAGCGGAGCGCCAGCTGCGCGCTGGCTTCGCCCCAGAAGTAGAGCACGCCGGCGATGATCAGCGTGAGCGGCAGCTGCACCGCCATCAGGCCGAAGCTGCCGACCTCGGCTGCGAACCAGCGCATCGCCTGCTGCGCATACGGGGTCGCGAGGCTCGCGAGCTCTTCCGGCCCGAAAGCCGTGAGCTCGAGCCAGCGCACGTAGATCTTGTCGCCGGCGAACGGAATGCTGCGGATCCAGTCCGGCGGCTGCGGCAGCTGCAGCGTCGACAGCGATTTCGCCCAGCCGGCGATCTCGTCCGCGTTCGAGACGATCGCAGAAATCGCGAGCCAGAACGGCAGCATGAACACGATCACGAGCCCGATCATCACCGCCGTGACTGCGAGCCAGCGCCGCTTCCAGAGGCGCTTCTGCAGCCAGAGCAGCAGCGGCCAGGTCGCAACCACGATCATGATCGCCCAGATCAGCGCAGGCAGAAACGGCATGAGAATCCACAGCGAAGTCGCGAGCAACCCGCCGATGGCAAGCACCACCAGCGTGATGCGGGCCAGGTCGCGCTGTGCGCTTGGCATGGCTTAGCGCTGCGCGCGGCCGAGGCGAAACACGGCCACGCTGCCGAGCAGGTTGGGGAGCAGGGTCACCGCGCGCGCATCATGCAGCACCAGGCGCTCGAGAATGCGCACCTCGAGACGGCGGCAGAGATCTTCGAAATCGCGCACCGTGCACAGGTGCACGTTCGGCGTGTCGTACCACTGGTACGGCAGCGCCTTCGATACCGGCATGCGGCCGAGAGATACCTGCATCCTCGCCCGCCAGTGGCCGAAGTTCGGAAACGAGACGATCGCCTCGTGGCCGACCCGCAGCATCTCGCGCAACAGCTGCTCGGTATTGCGGATCGCCTGCAAGGTCTCCGAGAGGATCACGCAGTCGAACGAATCGTCGCGGAATGCCGAAAGGCCGTCCTCGAGATCCATTTGCAGCACGTTGACGTCGTTGCCCAGACACGCGAGCACCCCGGCGTCGTCGATTTCCACGCCGTACCCGGGCGCGCGCTTCGCCTGCCACAGCTCCTTCAGCAGCGAGCCGTCACCGCACCCCAGGTCGAGCACGCGGGCGCCGGGCGCCACCCAGCGAACGATCGGCTCCAGGTCGGACCGGGTCATAGCGCGATGTTGCCGAAATACGCGGCCAGCGCGCCATGGTAGCGCGCATCGTCCATCAGGAATGCGTCGTGCCCCTGCGGCGCATCGATGTCCAGATAGGAAACGATCTTGCGCGCGTCGAGCAGCGCCTTGACGATCTCGCGCGAGCGCCCGGACGTGAAGCGCCAGTCGGAAGTGAACGACACCACGAGGAACGCCGCGTTCGCGCGCGCGAGCGCAAGCGCAAGGTCCCCGCCGTATTCGGCGGCCGGGTCGTAGTAGTCGAGCGCCTTGGTGATGCGCAGGTACGTGTTGGCGTCGAAATAGTTCGCGAACTTGTCGCCCTGGTGGCGCAGGTAGCTCTCGATCTCGAAGTCGATGTCGAAGTCGAATCCCGGCGCTGCCTTGTCGCGCAGCACGCGGCCGAATTTCTCCATCATCGCGCTGTCCGACAGGTACGTGATGTGGCCGAGCATGCGCGCGATGCGCAGCCCGCGGCGCGGCACCACGCCCTTGTCGTAATAGTGACCCTCGTGGAAATCCGGATCGGTCATGATCGCCTGGCGCGCGACCTCGTTGAACGCGATGTTCTGCGCCGAGAGCTTGGGCGTCGCCGCGATCACGATCGCATGGCGGATGCGCTCCGGAAACGACAGCGTCCATTGCAGCGCCTGCATTGCCCCGAGCGAGCCGCCGATCGCGGCAGCGAAGCGCTCGATGCCCAGGCGATCGGCGAGCCGCGCCTGCGCGGCGACCCAGTCCTCCACCGTGACCACCGGGAAATCCGCGCCCCAAGGCCGGCCGCTCGCCGGGTTCGTCGACGTCGGCCCGGTCGAGCCGAAGCAGCTGCCGATGTAGTTGTTGCCGATGACGAAGAACTTGCGCGTGTCGAGCGGCTTTCCGGGGCCGACCAGGTTGTCCCACCAGCCGACGTTGTGCGGATCGTCGGCATAGTGGCCCGCGACGTGGTGCGAGGCGTTGAGCGCGTGGCACACCAGCACGGCGTTGGAGCGTGCCGCGTTGAGCTCGCCGTAGGTTTCATAGGCAATCTCGAACTGCGGCAGCACCGCGCCGCTCTTCAGCTTGAGCGGCTCGGTGAAGACCGCCTTTTGCGCGGCCACGGGGCCGACCGAGCCCGGATCGTGCGGTGCGTTCAACTGCGCTCCAGAAAACGAAAAACCCGTTCAGCTTGCGCCAGAAACGGGTTTCGGGACCGGTCTCTTTAGCGGTATTTGTATAGCGCCCGCAAGCTGAACCTCAAATCGGCGCTGCGGCCCATTATAGCCGAGCCCCCGGCTGAAGTTCCTAGGTTGAGCGAGCCGCCCCGGCCTCCAGCAACTGCTTGACCGTTGCGTCGTCGTAGCCCGCCTCGCGTAGCACCTCGCGCGTGTGCTCGCCGAGGCGCGGCGCGTGGCGCCGGTATTCCGGCTTCGACTCGGACCATTCCGAAGGCACCGCCATCGATTTGATGCGTCCTTCGCTGGGGTGCTCGACCTGCTTGAAGTACCCGATCGCGGCTAAATGCGGGTCCTCCACGATGTCGGCCAGGTTGTTCATTCGCTGCACCGGGATGTCGGCGGCTTCCAGCGCCTCGATCCACCTCGCGGTAGTGCGCGTCTTCATCGCCTCGGCGACCAGCGCATACGCTGCGTCGAAGTACTGGCTGCGCGCAGCCTGGGTCGAAAAGCGCGGATCGTGGAGCAGCTCGGGCTTGCCGATCAGCTCGAAGAACGCCCGCCACTGCTTGTCGTTGTAGACCAGCACGCACACGTAGCCGTCCTTCGTCTCGTAGGGCCGGCGCTCCTTTGCGAGCATGCGGGCATATCCGGGGTCGCCGCTCTGCGGCTCGAACGTGAATCCGCCCATGTGCTCGCCGAGCACTGTCTGCAGCAGGCTCTCGAACATCGGCACGTCCACGCGCTGCCCCTGTCCGCTCTTCTCCCGCCGGTAGAGTGCCGCGCACACCGCGTTGACGACATGCAGCCCGACCGAGCGATCGGCGATCGTCGCGGGCGCGTAGCGCGGACTCTCGGAACCGGCTTCCTTGAGCAGCCATGGCAAGCCGGTCGCGCCCTGGATCAGATCGTCGTAGGCGGCTTTCGCCGCGTACGGCCCGCGCTGGCTGTAGCCGAACGCGCCGACATAGAGGATCCGCGGATTCACGGCGCGAACGTCCTCGTAGGAGAGCTGCAGACGCGCCATCGCCTGCGGACGGATGTTGTACACCAGCACATCCGAGCGCCGCGCGATGGCGAGGCATGCTTCGCGCGCCGCCGCTTTCTTCAGGTCGAGCACGATGCTGCGCTTGTTGCGGTTGGCGTTGAGAAAGATGTGACCCATTCCCGGATTGCGGAAGGGCTTGTTGTGACGCATCACATCGCCTTCGGGCGGCTCGACCTTGACGACGTCGGCGCCGAGATCGCCGAGGATCTGCGTCGCGTACGGTCCCATCACCACCGTCGTGAGGTCGAGTACGCGTACGCCGTCGAGCGGTCCCGGCATATCAGGAAATGGGCAGGCCCCTAGCTACCGGTTACTGGGGTTGAATCCCGGCTTCCTTCGCCATCCGCGCCCATTTCGCGATCTCGGACTTGATGAAATCGGCGAGCTGCGCTGGGTCCATCAGACCGACGTCGGTGCCAAGCGTGGCGAAGCGCGCGGCCGTATCGGGCTTCTTGAGCGCCGCCGCCGTGGCGCCATGCAGGCGCGTGACGATCTCGGGCGGCGTGCCGGCGGGCGCCATCAGCGCGAACCAGGCGATCAGCTCGTAGCCCTTCAATTCTTCCGCGATCGCGGGCACCTCGGGCGCGAGCGGCGAGCGCTTCTCCGACGTCACCGCGAGCCCGCGCAGCTTGCCGCCCTTTTGCTGGGCGAGCGCGTTGGCAAGATCCGCGAAGGTGAAGCTGACCGCCCCGCCCATCACGTCGGTGATCGCTTGCGGCAGGCCCTTGTAGGGCACATCGACGAAATCGATCTTGCCCATCGAGCGCAGCATCGCCTGCGATACCTGGGAGCCGGCCGAGCCGTAGCCCGCGGTCAACTTGCCGGGATTCGCCCGGGCATGCGCAAGAAACTCCTTCAGGTTCTTGGCTGGGAACTCGGGCGCGACCATGAGCATGAAGGAAATGGTGCCCAGGCGCGCGATCGGCTGGAAGTCCTTCACCGGGTCGTACCGTAGCTGCTTGAAAAGCGCCGGCGCCGCTGCTTGCGGGGTGTTGGTCGAAACCATCAACGTATAGCCGTCGGGCGCGCTTTTGGCGACGCCTTCCGCGGCGATCGTGCCCTGCGCACCGGGCTTGTTGTCGACTATGAACGGCTGGCCGAGCGCGCCCTGCAGTTCCTGGCCGATCACGCGCGCGATCTGGTCGGTCGCGCTGCCGGCCGGGAACGGAACCACCAGCTTGACCGGCTTGGAGGGATAGCTCTGAGCGTGCGCAAGCGCGCAGCAGAAGACGATGCCGGCCGAGAGGATGATCTTTCGCATTTCCCTACCTCCTAAGCATTCAGTTTCGCCAGCAGCTCGCGCGTCTTGGCGGGATCGGTCGAGCGCAGGACGCGCTGCACGAGGGCATGCGCTTCGCCGATGCTCGCCCGCACCACGCGCTCCTTGATCGCAAGCAGCTGCGCGGGGTGCATCGAAAAGTTCCGCAGCCCCATGCCCAGCAGCAAGCGCGTGAGCGTGGTATCGCCGGCCATCTCGCCGCACACCGCGACCGGAACGCCGCCGCGGTTGGCGGTCTGGATCGTGTGCGAGATCAGGTGCAGCACGGCGGGGTGCAGCGGATCATACAGGTGCGCCACCGCATCGTCGGTGCGATCGATCGCGAGCGTGTACTGGATCAGGTCGTTCGTGCCGAGGGACAGGAAATCCAGCCGCTTCATGAACATCGGCAGCGCCAGCGCCGCGGCCGGAATTTCGATCATGCCGCCGACCTGGACGGTCGCGTTGTACGGCACGCCGCGATCGTCGAGCTGCTGCTTTGCCTGGCCGAGCAGCGCGAGCGACTGATCGATCTCGTGCGCGTGCGCGAGCATCGGCAGCAGGATGCGCACCCGGCCGTGTGCGGACGCGCGCAGGATCGCGCGCAGCTGGACGAGGAAGAGCTGCGGCTCGGCGAGGCAATAGCGGATCGCGCGCAGTCCGAGCGCCGGGTTGGGCATCGCGTCGCCACCGCCGCCATCGAGTGCCTTGTCGGCGCCGAGATCGAGCGTGCGGATCACGACCGGCTTCGTGCCCATCGTCTTCGCCACTTCACGGTAGGCCTCGTACTGCTCGTCCTCCGAGGGCGTCTCCTTGCGGTTCATGAACAGGAACTCGGTGCGAAACAGTCCAACGCCCTGCGCGCCGACGGCTCTTGCCTGCTCGGTGTCCTCGGGCAGCTCGATGTTGGCGAATAGCTCGATCGGCGTCCCGTCCAGGGTTGCGGCGCGCGTGCCCTTGAGGCGCTTCAGCTTCGTGCGCTCGAGCTCGTACTGGGAGCGCAGCAGCTGGTACTCGGCGAGCACGATCGGGTCCGGGTGCACGACGAGCACGCCCTGGTTGCCGTCGACGATCAGCAGGTCGCCCTCGCGGATCATGTGGCGCGCATGGTGCAAACCGACGAGCGCCGGGATGCTCAAGCTGCGCGCGACGATCGCGGTATGCGACGTCACTCCGCCTACATCGGTAACGAATCCGCCGAAGTGGTGGCGCTTGAACAGAATCATGTCCGCGGGCGACAGGTCGTGCGCGACGACGATGAGCTCGCGCTCGTCGGAGGCTTGCGGCTCGGCGAGCCCATGCCCGCCGAGCAGCGCCTTGAGCACGCGCTCGACGACCTGCTGGATGTCGTCGCGGCGCTCCCGCAGGTACGGGTCTTCCATCTCCTCGAACTGCTCGACCAGCTTCTCCATCTGCTGCACCAGCGCCCACTCGGCGTTGTAGCGGCGCTCGCGGATCAGCTCGCGCGGCGCCTGCGACAGCGACGAGTCGTCGAGGATCATGCGGTGCAGGTTGACGAACGCGCCGATCTCATGCGGGGCATCCGCGGGTACATGTGCTTCGAGCGCCGCAAGTTCCTGGCGGGCGCGAGAAAGCGCGGCGTCGAAACGGAACAGTTCCGCCGGCACCGCGGCTGCGGCGATTTCGTAGTGCGCGACTTCCAGGCGCGCGCTGGAGACGAGGTGCGCGTGACCGATCGTGATTCCGGCCGAAACGCTCGCGCCGTGCAGCACGAAGTTCATGCGCCGTGCTGCGGGGCCATCGCCGTCACTCGCCTTCGCCGAATTTTTCCTGGATCAGCTGCAGGACCGCACTCAGCGCCGCGTCGGCGTCGGCGCCGTCGGCCTCGACCAGGATCACCGAACCCTTCGCTGCGGCGAGCATCATCACGCCCATGATGCTCTTCGCGTTCACCCTGCGGCCGCTGCGCGTCAGCCAGATCTCGCACGGATAGTGGCTCGCGACCTGCGTCAGCTTCGCCGAGGCGCGCGCGTGCAATCCCAGCTTGTTGACGATTTGTACTTCAGCGCTTGGCATCGCGGCAGCAGTCCTCGTTCATGTGCAGCACGCCCTCGGCGCCGCCGGAGAGCGCGCGCTTTACCGCGGCGTCGAGGCCGCCGTTGCGCCCGGAGAGCACCCGGACCAGCATCGGCAGCGAAAGTCCTGCGACACCCTCCACCCGGCCGTCGGCAAGCAGGGCGGCTGCGACGTTGCCTGGTGTTGCGCCATACATGTCGGTGAGGATCAGCACGCCCGACCCGTCGTCGAGCTGCTGCGCCAGCGCGCGTGCCCGCTCGACCACGGCTTGCGGGTCGGCATCGGGCTCGACGCCGAGCGCGGCCGCATGCATCGCCGTGCTACCCAGAATCTGTCGCGCGGTCGCGAGCATGTGCTCGCCGGTCGCGCCGTGGGTGAGGATCAGGACGCCGATCATCGCAGCCGCGCCTCGAGCGCGTCGACGAAGAGGCCCGGCACGTCAAACCCGGTCTGGTCCTGGATCTCGCGAAAGCACGTCGGGCTGGTGACGTTCACCTCGGTGAGCCAGTCGCCGATCACGTCGAGGCCTACGAGGAGCAGCCCGCGCGCCGCGAGCGTCTCGCCCACGCCCTGGGCGATCTCGAGGTCGCGCGGCGAGAGCGGCTGCGCCACGCCGCGCCCGCCCGCGGCGAGGTTGCCGCGCGACTCGCCCGGCTTCGGAATGCGGGCAAGGCTATAGGGGACGGGCTTGCCGTCGATCAGCAGGATTCGCTTGTCGCCGGCGCGGATCTCGGGAATGTAGCGCTGCGCCATCACCGAGCGCTCGCCGGCGCCGGCCATGGTCTCGACGATCACGTTGCGGTTCGGATCTGCAGCGGTGACGCGAAAGATGCTCTCGCCCCCCATCGAGTCGAGGCGCTTCACGACCACGTCCTGCTGCGCGTCGATGAACGCATGCAGCAGATCGGGATCCCGGCTTACCAGCGTCGGCGCGACGAACTGCGGGAACTCGGCGATCGCGAGCTTCTCGTTATGGTCGCGGATCGCCGCCGGGGCATTGAAGACGCGGGCGCCACGCCGCTCGGCGGCCGACAGGATCCACGTGCTCGTCACGTACTCGAGATCGAAAGGCGGGTCCTTGCGCATCACGACGGCGTCGAAGGAGTGCAGCGTGCGGCGAGCGCGATCCTGTTCCTTGAACCAGTCGTCATCGCGCCCGGAAAGCACGATGCCCGCCGATTCGGCGGTCACTTCTGCGTCGCGCCACGCGAGGCTGCCCTGTTCGCAGACGCTGATCGCATGGCCGCGCGCCTGCGCTGCGCGCATCATCGAGACGGTCGTGTCCTTGTACGCCTTGAGCGTCTCGATCGGATCGATGATGAAGAGAAATTGCACGGCTGCTGCGGCGCAGCCTCCCGGTTACTTCTTCGCTGCGGGCGCGCCTTCGGCAGGCTCCTTCAACTTGCCGCCCGAAAGATTTCCCATGTGGACGATGGCGCGCGCGATTTCCAGATCGGAAAGCTCGGGGTTGCCGCCCCGCGGCGGCATGGCCTTCACGCCGGCGATCGCGGTCTTGGTGAGCTCGCCGAGCCCCGCCTTGAGCAGCTTCGCCCAGGCCGCGTTGTCGCCGATCTTTGGCGCCCCGGCCGCGCCGGTCTGGTGGCAAACGGCACAGACCGACTTGACGACTTCCTCGCCGGACTTCGGCGCCCGCGGAGCGCCGTCGCCGGCCGCGCCGAATTCGACTCTGCCGACGGGCTGGATGCGCGCTGCGACCGCCTCCGGCTTCAGCGCCACCGGATCGGCGTGCGGCCGGTTGACGACCAGCTGCACCATCAGGACGATACCGATGATCGGCACGACGAACGCGAGCACGATGACGACCACCAGCTGCTGGGGGGTCTTGATGAAGGAAGAATGCGTGTCGTGCTCGCTCATCCGGCGGGCCTTGCGGAGAGGGTTGAGGGTGCGGATTCTAGCGCGGAAGTGGCGCCGCCAGAAACCCCGGCGCATGGACGCGGTGGCGAAAAATCGTTATCCTTCGCGCCCTTGCATGCGCCCGTAGCTCAGCGGATTAGAGTATTGGCCTCCGAAGCCAAGGGTCGTGGGTTCGAATCCCGCCGGGCGCGCCAGAATGATGGGGATGCTGCGGATTTGACCTGCGACAAGTCCGCGGCACCGCGCGCCGCCTAGCATGACCAGTCTTCTTGAACGAGGTGAACTCATGTTGAAACTGACCGCTGGGGCCGCTGCGGCCGTACTGCTCGCATTTTCCGGGGCGGCGCTCGCGCAGCAGTACCCGACCAAGCCGATCACGATGCTCGTGCCGTACGCGGCAGGGGGCCCGACCGATACCGTCGCGCGCGTGATGGGCATCGCGATGGGGAAACCGCTCGGGCAGACGATCATCGTGGAAAACCGGCCGAGCGCAGGCGGCATTCTCGCTCCCGAGAGCGTGAAGAACGCCAAGCCCGACGGCTACACGATCATGATCCACCACATCGGCATGGCGACGACTCCGGCACTGTACCGGCAGTTGCGCTTCAACCCGCTCACGGACTTCGAGTACATCGGCCTGATCAACGACGTGCCGATGACGCTGATTGCGCGCCAGAACTTCCCCGCGAAGGACTTCAAGGAGTTCCTCGCCTACGTCAAGGCCAACAAGGACAAGGTGAGCTACGCCAACGCCGGCATCGGCGCGGCGTCGCACCTGTGCGGGATGCTGTTCATGAGCGCGATCCAGACCGACCTGCTGACGGTTCCGTACAAGGGCACGGCGCCCGCGATGAATGATCTGCTGGGCGGCCAGGTCGACTTCATGTGCGACCAGACGACCAATACGACGAACCAGATCAAGAGCGGCAAGGTCAAGGTGTACGGCGTCACCTCGAAGAAGCGCGTCGCCTCGCTTCCCGAAATCCCGACGCTGGATGAGCAGGGACTGAAGGGATTCGAGGTCGGAATCTGGCACGGGTTCTATGCGCCGAAGGGCACGCCGAAGCCGGTGATCGACCGGCTGGTCGCGGCACTGCAGGAAGCGCTCAAGGACCCGGACGTCAAGAAACGCTTCAACGATCTCGGCACCGATCCGATCGCGCTCGACAAAGCGACGCCGGCGGCGCTGCAGGCGCACCTCAAGGCGGAAATCGACAAGTGGGGCCCGCTGATCAAGAAGGCCGGCGTCTACGCCGACTGATCAGGCCGTCTTGAAATGAAAAAGGCGCCTGCGGGCGCCTTTTTTGTTTGCAGCGCGACCTTTACGCTACGCCGTGCTTCCTGAACCAGTCGAGCATGCGCTTCCACCCGTCGTCCGCGGCCTCTTTCCGGTAGCTCGGCCGGTAGTCGGCGTTGAACGCGTGCGGCATCCCCTCGTACACGTGAATCATCGACTGCTTGTCGTTGCCGGCTGCCTTCAACGCCGCGCGCAGCGCTTCCACGCGCTCCATCGGGATGCCGGTGTCGGCGCCGCCGTACAGTCCGAGGACGGGGCGATCGATCTTCGCGGCGACCTCGACGGGCGTCAGCGGCTGCGCCGGCAGCGCCGGGCTGAGGCCGCCGTACCAGGCGACCCCGGCGTCGACGCTCTTGTTGTGCGCGGTGTACATCCAGACCATCCGGCCGCCGCGGCAGAAGCCGGTGATGCCGAGCTTGTCGACGTTGGCGCGACCGTCTTTGGCGACCCAGGCCAGCGTCGCATCGATGTCCGCAAAGGCCTGCTGGTCGGTCAGCTGGTTCGCGCCGGCGAGGACCTCCTTGATCTCGGTCAGCTTCCAGAGCTCGCCGATGCGGAAATAGGGCTCGTTCGACACCGCGAAGTAGCCTTCCTTCGCAACGCGGCGCACAACATCCTTGATGTGCTCGTGGTTGCCCCAGATCTCGGGCACGACGACGACCACGGCGCATTTCTGCTTTCCTTTCGGCACCGCGTAATAGACCGGGATATCACCGACCTTGGCGTCGCCGCCCTCGAGCCCGTCCATCGGCGTCTTGATCGCCTGCGCCAGCAGCGGCTCGGCGGTCACGGCGAAGCCCGCGGCGATGCATGCGGCGACGAAGCCGCGCCGGTTTACTTGCACGTCGGGAACCAGGCTGTTCAGGTCGGGGTCCTGCAGGTCTCTGCTCGCATCTTCCATCGGGGTCCTCCGTTGGGTTGCGCTATTAACGTTCAGGGTGGGCAGCGTATTCCTTGACCGCGGTCAATTCGACGCTACACCCGGCCGGCGCTTCCAGATTTCCGTCGCAGATTCGAACGCATGCGCAAGCTGCAGCACGCCGAAATCGTCGCGGTAGCGCCCTACGATCTGGATTCCGACCGGCAGCGCGGGGTCGTCGTCGGTGAAGCCCGCAGGCACGGAGATCGCAGGGTGTCCGCTGACGGTGACCCGGTAGCAGGACTTCATCCAGTCAAGGTAATTGGCCATCGGCACGCCGTCGATCTCCTTCGGCCAGATCTCGCTTGCCGGAAACGGCGCGACCTGGTTCACCGGGGCGAGCAGGAAGTCGTAGCGGCCGAGAAACTCGCGCATGCGCTGAAACACCTGCGCGCGCAGCGTTTCCGCATTGGCGATCCGCTCAGGGGCGAGTTTCAAACCCTCTTCGTAGTTCCAGACGACGTCGGCCTTGAAATCGGCGCGGCGTGTTTTCATCAGCGCATGGTGCTTCTGCACGAACGCCACCGCGCGCAGCACGTGGAAGGCTTCGTCGGCTCCGGAGAGGTCGGGTTCCGCGTCTTCGACCACGCAGCCGAGTGTTTGCAGCACCTTCCTCTGCGCCTCGAGCACGCGCGTGACGCGCGGCTCGACCGGGAGTCCGCCGAGAGTGCGGCTCCAGGCGACGCGCACTTTTCGAAAGCTTCGGGCGAGCGGTCGAGCGAACACCTTGCCCGGCTCGTTGTAGGCGGCCGGTGCGCGCGCATCCGGCCCGGCCATCGCCGAGAGCAGCAGCGCGGCGTCTGCGACCGTGCGCGCGATCGGACCTTGCTCGGCCATGCTGGACCATGGGTTCTGCGAAGGATGAACAGGGACCCGGCCGGTCGAGGGCCGGAATCCGACGACGTTGCAGAAGTTGCCCGGGTTGCGGAGCGACGCGCCGAGATCCGAGCCGTCGGCGAAAGGCAGCATGCCGCAGGCGACTGCAGCCGCCGCTCCGCCCGACGAGCCGCCGCAGGTCTTGTCCAGGTCGTACGGATTGCGCGTGATTCCGAACACCGCGTTGAACGTTTGCGA
>Ga0075429_100000179_pt1 | contig 41128 bp, 33 predicted proteins | sample RhiMetdeltSRZDD3_FD_75295 | JGI IMG/M metagenome (GOLD analysis project Ga0075429, IMG submission 75295) | Populus rhizosphere microbial communities from Tennessee, USA - Rhizosphere MetaG P. deltoides SRZDD3 | ecosystem: Host-associated > Plants > Roots > Rhizosphere > Soil | place: USA...
CCCATTCCTACAGCGCCACCTGAGGTGACAATGAACAAATTTCTCGAACGACTCAATGCGGGGGAAGTCCTGGTAGCCGATGGGGCAACGGGCTCCAATTTGCAGAAGATGGGACTCAAACCCGGCCGCCCGCCGGAGGACCTCATCATCGATAATCCGGATATTATCCTGAAGCTCGCCAGCTCCTTTGTGGAGGCAGGTTCGGATATCATCCTGACCTGCACCTTCGGCGGGACACGCATGCGAATGAAGGACTCGAAATATCAGGACCGGACTCCCGAGGTGAACATCCGCGCCGCAGAGATCGCCCGCGAAGCCGCCTCCCTGCGAAACAACGTGCTGGTCGCCGGTTCGATGGGACCCGTCGGCGCGTTGATCAAGCCCTACGGCCCACTCGAAGCAGAAGATGTCAAAGGCACCTTTGCCGAGCAGGCAAAAGCCCTCGCCGAGGGTGGCGTGGACCTGCTGTTGATCGAAACGATGTTCGCTTTTGAAGAGACGACCGCCGCGTTCGAAGGCGCCCGTTCAGCCACAGACCTCCCCATAGTTGTCTCGTTCAGCTACGACCGCGGCACACGCTCGATGATGGGCGTGAAGCCGAAGGATGTGATCAAACGCTATGCCGAGATGGGTGCAACGCTGATCGGTGCAAACTGCGGGACAACCCTTGAGAATATGGAAGCCGTCGTGAAAGAGTATGCCGCGACGGTGCCGGGCTTCCCGCTCTGGGTCAAGCCGAACGCCGGCGTCCCGCGTATGGACATCGAGACCGAGCAGGGCATCTACGATATGGGTCCGGAGGACATGGCGACCTATGCCTTGAAATATGTGGAGCTCGGCGCGAAGGTCGTCGGTGGATGCTGCGGCAATACACCCGAACATGTCGCCGCGATTGCAAATGCAGTCAAGAAGCAGTCCGTGATCAGTTGATAGGCATCAGGCAAATGTGACGAGCCGCCAAACCATCCTCGACTTATTTTCCGGCAAAAAGATCGAACCTCAACCCGCGTTCAGCGGGTTGATCCATATTACGGCAGAGGGTTTGCAGAGCGAAGGACTTGTTTTCCACGAAGTGCATCGAGACGCGCGCAAAATGGCGAAGGCGTCTGGCGCCACCTTCAAGTTAAGTGGCATGCCCTCTGCGGTCGCGCCGCTGGACATGGTTGTGGAAGCCGAGGCGATTGGTGCCGCTATTGATTTTCGAGAGTCTGGCGAATACTCATTTCCACGCATGGCGAAGCCTTTATTTCCCTCGACAAAATTCATCACATCCGAAATCGGGGACAATTATGAAGTGCTCAACCGGGGGCGGATCAAGCTGGTCTGCGAAGCGCTGGAGTTATTAAAAGAGGACATTGGCGGCGAAGCAGTCGTCAGTGGCATGATCCCTGGACCATTTACACTGCTCCTGTTCCTGGTAGAGCCCGGCGGACTGTTCGCCGACATGAAACGCGACCCGAGCGCGGTCCAGGCGGCTCTCTCTCATCTTTCATCTTTCCTCTCTCGTGTCGCACAGGTCTACCGCAATGCCGGCGCGGACTTTATTACAATCCATGACATGGGCGGTTCTCCCGGGTTTATCGGACCCGCCAAGTATGAGCAGTTTGCTTTTCCCGCGGAAAAATCGTTGATCGAGAATCTGCAAAAGCCTCGGGTACTGTCAGTATGTGGGAACGTCAACAGGTCATTGTCTCTGCTCGCCCAAACCGGCGCGGATGCGGTCTCTGTTGACCAGTTGACAGACCTTAGTCAGGCGCGTAAGACCCTGGGTGAAACGCTGCTCCTTGGGAATATCGACCCGGTGGCAGCGTTGTGGCAGGGGAATGAGGCTGAAATAAAGGAAGCAGTCAAGCGAGCAAAAGAGGCAGGAGTGGATGCCATCTGGCCCGGCTGCGACCTTGTCCCGCAGAGTCCGTTGGAAAATATCCGCGCTCTGCAGAACGCCTGAACGGTTGTATAATCTTAATTAAGAAGCGGGGGCTGCTTTATAAGTTGAAAATTTTCCACAACAGAACGCTCTCAAATTGACAAACAATCCATCGAGGCGCGTATGGTTACCAAGGTCAAGCCGAACGCTGAAATCCCGCGAAGTAGTTCTGGGATCAAACAACAGCTAGCCCAGCGGGAAGCTGAACTCGCTATGATTAATAGTGTGCAGGAAGGACTGGCGTCCAGCCTCGAAATCCAGTCCATCTATACGCTGGTGGGGAACAAGATCCGGGAAAAATTTGAGGCAGACACAACCTTCATTGTCTTCAGGAATGAGGAAAGAAATCTCTTAGACGTACCCTATTACGCCGATCGAACCCTGCAGCGCTCCTTTAGTCGTCCCTACGGGACCGGCGTTGCCGAGGCGATCATTAATTCCGGAAAACCTCTTCTTCTTGAAAATGCCCGGGAACAGCAAAGGTACGGTGCACACCATGTCTCTTCGCCGGGGGCAGCGGAGGATCTCAACCAATCGGTTTTGGGAGTGCCTATATTCAGGGATGGCAAAGCGTGTGGAGCGGTCAGTGTCCAAAGCTACAAAGTCAACGCCTTCGACGAGAACGGTTTGCGCCTGCTCCAAACCCTGACAAATTCCATGAGCGTGGCGCTCGAGAATGCGCGCCTTTTCGATGCGACCCAGCAGAGCAACGCCGAATTGCAGATCATCAACAGCGTACAAAAAGGGCTTGCCTCCAGGCTGGAGATGCAGGAAATCTATGAACTGGTCGGCGAAAAGATCCGCGAGACGTTTCATGCACAGGTGGTCAACATCGCCACCTACGATCGCCTCGCACAATTAATGCATGGTCGCTACTATTTCGAGGGCGGAAGACAACAATCCGGAATCTCACTCCCTCTCTTTGGCTTTAGAAAGCATGTCATTGAGAAGCGCAAACCGCTCCTGATTAATAAAGACATGCCGCGCTGGATGGAGGAATATGGGAATCCGGTCGTTCAAGGTTTACAACCGAAGTCGGCGGTCTTTATCCCCATGCTGGTGGGTGAAGAGGCGACGGGTGTCATCAGCCTGCAGAACAACGATCAGGAAAACGCTTTCACAGAAGCGGACGTCCGTTTGCTGACCACGCTTTCCAGTTCCATGAGTGTTGCTCTGGAAAATGCACGCCTTTTCGATGAGACCCAGCACCTGCTGAAACAAACACAGCAACGGAATGCCGAGCTTGCCATTATCAATAGCGTCCAGGCAGGTCTGGCTTCCCACCTGGATATTAAGGGGATTTATGAATTAGTTGGAGATAAGATCCGTGAAATCTTCGATGCCAACACCGTGTTGCTGGCAACGTTCGACCTACAAAAAAACCTGATGTTCCGGCATTATGTCATCGAGCGGAGCGAACGCTACCAGGTTGACCCCACGCCCATTCCGGCCATCTGGGATCAGTTCATCCAACAGGGACAATCCACCCTGATTAACAACAACTTGCCGGAGTTCATACAGCGGATTGATCCGGCGTTTGAGGCGCTTGTAGGCGAAATACCGAAATGCGCCCTATCCGTTCCCTTGCGGATCCAGGGCGAGATCCGCGGCGTGATCAGCCTGCAAAATGTCGACCGCGAGAATGCCTTCAGCGAATCCGAAATGCGCCTGCTGGAGACTCTGGCCAACAGCTTGAGCGTCGCGCTCGAGAATGCCCGTCTGTTTGATGAAACCGAGCGCCTGCTCAAAGAAACCGAACACCGCGCGCAGGAACTCGCTACGATCAACACGGTCAGCGCCGCCCTGGCAGGCGAATTGGACCTGAGCACGCTCATCGAACTGGTCGGCCAACAAGTTCGTTCCGTCTTCCAGGCTGATATTGCCTTTGTGGCCCTGCTCGACAGGGAAAAAAGCATCATCAGCTTCCCCTATCAATACGGACAACAACTTGAACCTATGCAGCTAGGCCAGGGTTTGACCAGCAGAATTATCCAGAGCGGCCAACCGTTGCTGATCAATGAGGATTTGGCGGGTCAGCGTCAGCGGCTGAAAGTGAAGTTGATCGGCAAACGGGCGCGATCTTTCCTTGGCGTCCCAATATTCGTAGCTGGTGAGGCAATTGGGATTGTGAGTGTGCAAAGCACCAAACAGGAAGGTCGATTCACGGAAAACGATCAGCGCCTGCTAAGCACGATTGCCGCCAATGTGGGCATCGCCTTCCAGAATGCCCGTCTCTTCCATGAGACCCAACGCTTGTTCCAGGCAGAACGACAGGCACATGAACAAGCCGAAACCCTACGTTCCGTTGCGCAGGCGTTGAATCGTTCATTAAGTCTGACGGAAGTGTTCCAGCTGGTGTTGACCGAAATCCAAAAGGTGATCCCCTACGATAGCGCCGGGATTTACCGGGTGCATGGACATCGCCGCGTGTTCGTCGCCGGTCGCGGATTTGCCAATCTGGAGGAACTCATCGGCCTCAGCTTTAAGTTCAATCCGCGGGAGGACGAGATCGGTTACCTGATCTCCAGGTCGCTGCAGCCGCTCATCCTCGACGATGCCCCGGAAAAGTATCCGCAGTATTTCAGCACCGGCACGCACGCCGCAACCAAGATCCGTAGTTATATGGCTGTTCCGATCGTGCTCAACCAGAAACTGATCGGGATGATCACGCTGGACCGGGAGGAACCCGGCTTTTACACGCACGAACATGCCGGACTCGCCATGGCATTCTCCGCCCAAGCCGCAACCGCCATCAACAATGCGCAGCTCTTCGATGAGGCCCAGCAGCGCAACGCCGAGCTTGCCATTATCAATAGTGTGCAGGCCGGGCTTGCTTCCCAGCTGGATATTCAGGGCATCTATGAACTTGTCGGAGATAAGATACGCGAGATCTTCGATGCAAACACCGTGGCATTGGCAACGTTCGACCTCCAGAAGGGGTTGATGCATCGGCACTACATTTTTGAGCGCGGAGTGCGATATTACGTGGATCCAACACCGCTCACCGACATTTGGAAACGATTTATTCAGCGTGGACAGTCCGCTTTGATCAACAAAAATTTCCTGAAACTTATGCGACGGATCGAACCGGAATACCGTGTGACCGTCGGCGAGGTACCAAAAAGTATTCTATCCGTTCCTTTGAGGCTACAGGGCGAAACACTGGGCGTCATTAGTCTGCAAAACGTCGACCGTGAGAACGCCTTCAGCCAATCAGACATGCGACTTCTGGAGACCCTGGCCAACAGTATGAGCGTCGCCCTCGAAAACGCGCGGCTGTGGGAGCAGGAGAAGATGTATCGTAAAGCGCTCCAGCGGGAGCTGGAGATCGGGCGCGAGATCCAGACCGGATTCCTGCCGCAAGAGCTTCCGGTTGTCAAAGGCTGGGAGATCGCCGCTTCATTGATGCCAGCACGCGAGGTCGCTGGGGATTTCTACGACGCCTTCGAGCTGCCAGATGGAAACATAGGCCTCGTCATTGCGGATGTCTGCGACAAGGGCGTGGGCGCGGCCTTATTTATGACCTTGTTCCGAAGCCTGATCCGTGTCACCTCCACCCAGGAAACGTTTGAACACACCCGCGATACGAGCGCGCCTTGCTGTATTGCTGACCGCCTTCGCCACGCCATCACTCTAACGAACACGTACATCGCCGAGACTCACGGGGACAGCGGCATGTTTGCCACGCTTTTCTTTGGGATCCTCGACCCCCACACCGGGAGCCTCACGTATATTAACGGTGGGCATGAACCGCCCCGGATTGTTCGTTCAGGCAAGGTCAGCGAATTACTGCGCAAGACCGGGCCTGCCGTGGGCGCGGTGCCAGATGGGCGCTTCGAGACAGTTGCGATGCAACTCAATCCGGGCGACATGCTCTTTGCTTTCACCGATGGTGCAGCCGAAGCCAAGGACCTTCACGGCGAGTTCTTTGGACATGAGCGGCTCCTCGCGATTCTTCGAGGATACAGGAATTCATCTCACGAGCTCGTCAAGGCGATCGAGGCCGAGCTGCATCAATACATGGATGGCGCGACCCAGTTCGATGACATAACGCTCCTGGCAGTGAGACGGGCCCATTAACCGGGACAATCCTTTCATACCATTGTTATCCTATTGACGTTAATTTGCGGGGGTTGTATGATGCAGTCCATCCAGAGGCTAGAGGAGCGGCGGGTATGGCGAAAAAGACATCTCCCGTAGATAAACCCATTAAGAAGAGTCCATCGAAGGGGACAGAGGTCAAAAAGAAGGCATCAGGATCTTCCTCACTCAGACAACAACTTGCCCAACGCGAAGCGGAACTTGCCATCCTCAACAGCGTGGGAGAAGCAATGGCAAAGACCTTGGACGTCAGGACAATTGCCAAAATCGTAGGAGATAAGATCCAGAGTATCTTTGCAGCCGAGGGCGTGACGATTCGGCTTTATGACCGCACTTCCAATCTTATCCAGCGTGCGTATGATTATGACCTTGGCTATCAGGATCTGACCGAAACCTCCTTTCCCATAGGGCAAGGACTGACCTCCAAGATTATTGAGACGGGATTGCCCTTGCGGCTTGGGACCTTACGAGAGCAGGATGAGGCGGGTGCATCCAAAATCCCCACTCGAAACGCACCAAAAGAAGAAAAGCAATCTTACATGGGTGTACCGATCGTTGTGGGGGATCAAGTGATCGGCGCCGTGGCTGTACATAGCTATAAACAGCATTCTTACAATGACGATCATATACGCCTCCTTCAAACGCTCGCCGCCAATATGGGAGTCGCCATTCAGAACGCCCGTCTCTTTGAAGCGGAGCAGGAACGTGTCGCTGAGTTGCAGATCATCAACTCCATTCAGCAGGGCCTTGCCGCCGAAATGGATTTTCAGGCTATTGTAGATTTGGTGGGCGATAAATTACGCGAGGTCTTCAACACACCAAATCTTAATATTACCTGGTACGACGAAAAAGCAAATTTGCTTCACTATCTTTATATCTACGAACATGGGAAACGAAAGTCTGTAACTCCTCAACCACCGCGGGCCGGCGGCATATTTGAAACCTTGGTTGCAACACGGCGGTCCATTGTTATGAATACTGCTGATGAATTAACAAAGTTCAATGCCATGATTCCTTTGCCAGGTACCGAGGCATCCAAATCATCCATTGAGGTTCCCATTATCAGCAGCGACCGGGTCCTGGGTGGGATTGGGGTTGACAATTTCGAACGTGAAAATGCCTTCGGTGAATCCGAGCTGCGCCTGCTTACCACGATCGCCGCTTCCCTGGGGAGTGCGCTGGAAAACGCGCGTCTCTTCGACGAGACCCAGCGTTTGCTCAAGGAAACTGAGCAGCGCAACGCCGAACTTGCCATCCTTAACAGTGTGGGGGAAGCAATGGTGAAGACATTGGATGTCAAAACTGTGACAAGAATCGTCGGCGACAAAGTTCGCGACATCTTCCAGGCCGAGGCAGTCAGTATCAACCTGCTTGAGGCCTCCACCGAAATGATACATCCTATTTACGAGTACGATCAGGGCGAAGGTGGACATCTGGATTACATTCAGCCTTTTCCGCTCGGTAAAGGATTGAACTCAAAGGTCATCCAAACGCGCCAACCGCTCTTGCTGGGCACACTAGAGGAACAGCTCGCTAATGGGGCGTATGCCACTCCCGAACAATTAGAACAAGATTCAGGTGTGACCACGCAATCGTGGCTGGGTGTGCCCATCCTGGTCAATGACAGAGTGCTCGGTACAGTTAATATTTCGGCTTACGACCGGTCTGCCTACAATGAAAACCATGTTCGTCTTTTGCAAACGCTTTCCGCCAACATGGGTATCGCCATTCAGAACGCGCGGCTTTTTGAAGCAGAACAGGAACGCGTTGCCGAGTTGCAGATCATCAACTCCATCCAACAGGGGCTCGCCGCCAAATTGGACTTCGAGGCGATCGTCGATTTGGTAGGCGACAGGCTTCGTGAGGTCTTCCACACGCACATCTTGACTATTCGCTGGTATGACGGAAAAACCAACAATATTCATTTTCTCTACGTTTATGAACACGACAAGCGTCTGCGTCTTTCGCCCCGTCCCTTAAAGCAGGACATCATATTTGAAACGCTCACAAAAACACGCCAGCCCCTCAATTGGAAGAATCGAGAGGAGGGCAATCGGATATCGCCGCCTCTTCCTGGAACAGATGACAGCAAATCAGGAGTAATCGTTCCCATTGTCAGCAGTGATCGCGTCCTTGGCAGCATAGGCATTGAAAACTTCCAGCTTGAGAATGCGTATGGTGAATCCGAATTGCGCCTTCTCACCACCATTGCCGCCTCTCTAGGAACCGCTCTAGAAAACGCGCGCCTCTTCCAAGCCGAGCAGGAACGCGTGGCTGAGCTGCAGATCATCAACTCTATTCAGCAGGGACTGGCCGCCGAGTTAGACTTCCAGGCCATCGTGGATCTGGTGGGCGATAAATTACGCGAAGTTTTCCAAACACCAGACCTGGGCATCAGCTGGTATGACGAAAAGGCAAACTTGATACATTCCCTGTACATGGTGGAACATGGGACCCGCCGGGCCTTCGAGCCGTACGAACCAACGCCGGGCGGTTTGTTTGAGACCATGAGCAAAACACATCAGCCGGTTGTGTTTAATTCCTTGGCAGAGTATGCAAGAGTCAATACATCGCTGTGGCCAGGCACCGATCAAAGCCAATCGTTCATCGCGCTACCGATTATTAGCAGCGACCGCGTGCTCGGCACAATCCAACTGGAAAATCATGAGCGTGAGAACGCCTTTGGTGAATCCGAGATCCGACTCCTGACCACGATCGCCGCGTCGCTGGGAAATGCCCTCGAAAACGCGCGTCTTTTCGACGAGACCCAGCGCCTGCTCAAAGAAACCGAACAACGCAATGCCGAGCTCGCCATTATCAACAGCGTCCAGCAGGGACTGGCCTCCAAGCTGGAAATACGAGCCATTTATGAATTGATCGGTGAAAAGGTCCGCCAGATTTTTCAGGCCGATACAACCTATATCAATACGTATAACAGCGATGAGCAGGCCGTCTATTCCCAGTATTACGTGGATAAAGGGGAACGGATTGTCAGGACAGATCCCTTGCCGTTTGGAGAGGGACTCTATTCAAGGGTGATTCAAACACGGCAGCCCATTCTGGCCGGGACGAGCCAGGAACAAATGGAATTGGGAGTACTATTTGCTCAGTCTCCAGAGAGTGAACAAGACCTGAACCAAAGTTATCTCGGCGTTCCCATCCTGCTGAACGATCGGGTGACAGGGGTGGTCAGTGTACAGTCCTACAGGCAGAATGCTTTCAGCGAAAATGATCTGCGCCTGCTGCAGACCCTTGCCAACTCCATGAGCGTCGCCCTTGAAAACGCGCGCCTGTTTGATGAAACGCAGCGCCTGCTGAAAGAGACCGAGCAGCGCGCCGCCGAGCTTGCCATTATTAACAGTGTCCAGGAGGGACTGTCGTCAAAGCTCGATTTTCAGGGCATCATCGATCTGGTCGGCGATAAGATCCGCGAGATCTTCGATGCCCAGGCAATCAATATCGCGGGGTATGACCCGCAGGCTGACTTGTTCTCCTCGCTTTACACCATGGAGCGCGGCATCCGGCGGTCGTTCGAACCTATGACGGCCGGCCCCCTTTTCCGGCATATCATCAAAACGCGTGAATCACTTCGGTTCAACACAGTGGAGGAATTAAACGACTTTGGTGCGATCACAGTTCCGGGTACGGAGTTTAGCATGTCGGGGATTTATGTCCCCCTGTTCCAGGGAAGTAAACTCCTGGGGATCATCGCACTCGAAAACCTTGATCATGAAAATGCATTTACTGAGTCGGATCTACGCCTGCTGACCACACTCGCCAATTCCATGAGCGTCGCTCTTGAGAACGCGCTCCTCTTCGATGAGACCCAGCGTCTGCTTAAAGAGACGGAGGAACGAAATGCCGAGCTGGCAATTATCAACAGCGTTCAAGAAGGCCTCGCCAGGAAACTCGATTTTCAGGGAATTGTGGAACTGATTGGGGAAAAAGTAAGGGAGATCTTCGGTGCAGATACGGTCAGCGTGGGTATGTATGATTCGCAAGCCGATCGGCTCCACCATACCTACTATGTGGATCGCGGTCAACGGGTATTGCTTGCAGAAGGACCCGCGCCCAGACCCAGCCTGACAGCCGTGGTGGTCGATCGGCGCGCGCCTCTTCTGATAGGTACACAGGAGGAGATGCGCTCACACGGAGCCCTTACCATCCCTCGCAGCGAAAATGAAGAGGATCAGAACGAGAGCTTTCTCAGTGTACCGATTTTGACCAGTGATGACGTCATCGGCAGCATTTCAGTCCAAAGCTATTTGCAACATGCGTTTGACAACGATGATCTCCGCCTGCTGCAAACCCTCTCCAACTCGATGAGCATCGCCCTCGAGAACGCGCGCCTCTTTGACGAGACTCAGCGTCTGCTCAAGGAAACTGAGCAGCGCGCGGCTGAACTTGCCATTATCAACAGCGTACAGGAGGGCCTTGCCTCCAGGCTGGAAATGCAGGCCATCTACGAGCTGGTCGGAGAGAAAGTGCGGGCCGTCTTCGACGCACAGGTCGTGACAATAACCACCTTTGATGTTGACAGCCAGCAGAGTATGCTCCGCTACGGGATTGAAAAGGGCGCCAGATTTAATGGCACTCCCTCTCCCCTGACAGAAGGTCATCATCGCTTTATTCAGGCCCGCCAGCCCCTGCTGATCAATGAAAACTGGGAAAGCCGGATGCGCGAATTTGGATATCGCGTGAATGTCGTTCCCGGGACTCAGACACCTAAATCAACAGTCTTTGTTCCGCTGTTCGCGAACAATGAAGTGAAGGGTGCCGTCACCCTCCAAAATGTAGATCGGGAGAACGCCTTCAGCGAGACAGATGCGCGACTCCTGGCAACTCTGGCTAACTCGATGAGTGTGGCCCTGGAAAACGCCCGTCTATTCGACGAAACCCAACGCCTCCTAAAAGAGACCGAGCAGCGCGCCGCCGAGCTTGCCACGATCAATACCGTCAGTAACGCCCTGGCAGGTGAACTCAACCTGGAAGCCCTGATTGCGCTGATTGGAGACCAGATTCGGACTACATTCAATGCCGATATTGCCTACGTTGCCCTGTTGGACGAAGAGACCGACACCATTAACTTTGCCTATACCTATGGCGAGGAATTAACTCCTATGCCATATGGTCAGGGACTCACCAGCAAGCTTATAGAAACCGGTAAGCCCCTGCTCATCAACCAGGATCTCGACAAACGCCGCGAGGAGTTGGGAGCGACCCAGATCGGAAATCAGGCCCGCTCTTACGTTGGGGTGCCGATTTTCGTCGCTGGCAGGGCAATCGGTGTGATCAGCGTGCAGAGCACCGAACAGGAAAATGTCTTTACTGAGAATGACCAGCGCCTGCTGGGGACGATCGCCGCCAATGTGGGTGTGGCGCTGCAGAATGCGCGATTCTTTGATGAGATCCAGACACGCAACCGCGAGATTACGGAATCTTTGGAACAACAGACGGCGACCAGTGAAATCCTGCAGGTCATCGCCAGTTCGCCCACAGACATTCAGCCGGTATTGAACGTCATCGCGCAAAACGCGGCACAGCTTTCCGGGTCGGACGATGCCCTGATCGATATTGCAGAGAATGGACGTCTGCGGGTCGCCGCGCATTATGGCGCTATCCCGATGTTCCCCGTAGGGGAGGCGATCCCGCTCAATCGGGACTCGGTCGCCGGTCGCGCTCTCCTCGAGAGGCGCACACTGCAAGCCGTACATCAGCAGCCCGGAGAAGAGACAGAGTATCCGGAGGGCGATCGATGGGCGCGCCACTACGGCTACAAAATGACCTGTAGTGTCCCTTTGCTGCGCGAGGGCAAAGCCATTGGTGCAATTACCATCCGCCGCCGCGAAGTGGTCCCCCTGACGAAGAAGCAGATCGTATTGATCGAGACCTTTGCCAGCCAGGCGGTGATCGCCATTGAAAATGTGCGGCTCTTCAACGAACTCCAGACGCGTAATCGCGAAGTCACAGAGTCTCTCGAATATCAGACTGCCACCAGTGATATTCTTTCCATCATTGCAGAAAATCCTACAGATATTCAACCCGTTCTCGATGCCGTTGCCGAGAGGGCCGCCCGGCTCTGCAATTCCTACGACGCAGTGATTACGCGCAAGGATGGGGATATGTATCGAATCACGGCGCATTGGGGGCCGGTTCCCCTTCCGGCGGAAAATCTGCTGCAGGGGATCCCGCTCAACCGGGATTCCGTCACGGGCCGGGCGATGCTAGACAAGAAAACCGTACATATCCATGATCTGCTCGCAGAACCACTGGAGGAGTTCCCCCTCAGCCGAAAATTCTATAAGACCAGTGAACAGCGCACGATACTGGTTGCACCACTGATCCGGGAAAATGAGGTGATTGGCTCGATCATGATCCGCCGGCAGGAGGTCCACCCATTTACCGAGAAACAGATCACGCTGCTCAAAACCTTCGCCGACCAGGCAGTCATCGCGATTGAGAACGTGCGTCTGTTCAACGAATTGCAGACTCGCAACCGCGAAATCACCGAGTCGCTGGAACAACAAACCGCGACCAGTGAGATCCTGCGCGTGATGGCAGGATCGCCAAATGATGTCCAGCCGGTGCTGGAAGCTGTCGCCTCAAACGCCGCCCGGTTGTGCGAGGCCATCGATGTGCAAATTTATAAGGTCGACGATGGTGTACTCCGTCAGGTTTCACATTCTGGACCCATCCCAGCCTTACAAGATGGCGAAGTGCTGCCTCTTGTGCCCGGTTTGGTCACCGGTCGCGCAGTCATCGAGCATAGAACGATTCATGTCGAGGATGCCCAGCAACTAAACGAAGCAGAATATCCCGATAGCATCGCTCTCCAGAAACGTCTCGGACACCGAACGGTACTGGTAACGCCTTTGTTACGCGAGGGGAATGCAATTGGCGCCATCGCTGTTCGTCGGAATGAGGTACGTCCATTTTCTCGAAAGCAAATCTCCCTGCTGGGAATCTTTGCAGATCAGGCTGCTATAGCCATTGAGAATGTGCGCCTCTTTAAGGAAGCCCAGGAAGCGCGTGCCGCGGCCGAGCAGGCGAACGAAGCCAAAAGCTCCTTCCTTGCCACCATGAGCCATGAGATCCGCACACCGATGAACGCCGTGATTGGCATGAGCGGGCTGCTGATGGATACCGATCTCAATACCGAACAGCGTGACTATGCGGAGACCATCCGCAACTCGGGCGATGCCCTGCTTGCGATCATCAACGACATCCTGGATTTCAGCAAGATCGAGGCTGGCAAGATGGACGTGGAATTCCAGCCGTTCGATCTCCGTGAATGTGTCGAATCGGCGCTGGACCTGACGGCGAGCCAGGCCATCGAAAAGGGGCTCGATATCGCCTATATCATCGACGACGAGGTGCCTACAGGCGTCAAGAGTGATATCACGCGCCTCCGCCAGATCCTGATTAACCTTCTGAGCAATGCCATCAAATTCACCGAGAGAGGCGAAGTTGTTCTCACTGTAAAAAAAGGCAAAAACAAAAACGAGATCCTCTTCATGGTCCGCGATACGGGGATTGGCATTTCGGAGAGTCACATATCACGGCTGTTCCAATCCTTTACGCAGGCAGATTCCTCCACCACACGCCGATTCGGCGGGACCGGTCTCGGTCTTGCCATCAGCCGGCGTCTTGCAGAAATGATGGGCGGCAGCATGCGCGTGGAAAGTAATGGCATTGGAAAAGGTTCGACCTTTATTTTTACCATCCAGGCTGAGCCCGCAGCAGTCCCGGAACGGAAAATGGAACGCGATATCAAGGGAATCCAATCCGTTCTGGAAGGCAAGCGTGTCCTGATCGTAGATGACAACGCGACCAATCGCCGCATCCTTGTGCTTCAGACGGAAAAGTGGGGTATGAGCCCTCGCGAAACCGAACACCCGGACCAGGCTCTGGCATGGGTCAAAAGCGGGGAGACATTCGAGCTGGCCATCCTTGATTTTCAAATGCCGGAAATGGATGGCATCATGCTCACGCGTGAGATCCGCAGGCTGCGCGATGAAGACTCTCTGCCTGTCATTTTGCTCACCTCGCTAGGGAGGCGTGAGATCGGTGCAGAGGATCTGAACTTTGCTGCCTACCTGACCAAGCCTCTTAAACCTTCCGCGCTGTACGACGCTCTGGCAGGTCTCTTCGCAAAGAACGCAGTCACACCAAAGACGGAGTCTGCCAGATCTGGCATCGACCCGGACCTGGGCAAACGGCATCCGCTGCGCATCCTGGTCGCCGAGGACAACCAGGTGAATCAAAAACTAGCCCTTCGCATCCTGGAACAGATGGGATATCGCGCCGATGTCGCCTCGAACGGGTTAGAAGCTATAGAATCCATCGAACGGCAGACATACGATGTCATTCTCATGGATGTGCAAATGCCCGAGCTGGACGGGCTGGATGCTACCCGTGAGATCCGGCAATTGGAAACCACCACACAGCCTCACATCATTGCCATGACCGCCAACGCCATGGAAGGGGATCGGGAGGCATGTCTGGCAGCTGGGATGGACGATTACATTAGCAAACCCATCCGCGTGGATGAGTTGATCGGCGCTCTGCAACGAAGCCGAAGAAAATAATATACGTCATGTGGAGGAGAATGAAATGGCTGCAAAAAAATCCAGTAAACAAAGGTCGACCCAAAAGCATCAGCAGGTAGAGACTTCGCTGGCTGTAGAGCCCGAATCCCCAACACCTCCACCATCCCCTGTCAGGCGCCCAATGCCCTGGTTTGGCTGGCTCGGGCTTGCTATTCTGATCGTGAGTGAGATCGCACTCTACGCCAGAGTTCATCCGGCGGCGGTTGCCTTCACACCGATGATGTGGACGGGCTATATTCTACTGGTGGACGGCTGGATTTGGGCACGCGGTCACAAGTCCTTTTTCAAGGATGAAAAATATCAGTGGCCCATGCTGGCTCTATTTTCCATCCTGATCTGGGTGCTCTTTGAGGTGTTCAATTTCTCGGTCACAGCATGGTGGTATGAGAATCGGCCCTCAAATATGGTTGTGAGGGAATTAATGTACGCATGGGCATATGCCACCATACTTCCGGCGATGTTGCGCACCCGCTCCCTGTTCAACACCTTTGATTTATTTCACTATGTACACCCCAGGTGGAAGATCAAGTTTACGCCCTTCTTGTTGTCGCTCTCTTTTGTTCTGGGTCTGGCTTTCACATTCATTCCACTCATGTTCAAATTTCCTCCCCTCACCAACCCCAATCCCTTCATGCCCTTCGTATGGATTGGACTGATCTTCTTGATCGAACCCATTAATTATCACCTTAAGGGAGCTTCTGTCTTTTATGATCTTGAGCAGGGGAGGTTAAGTTTCTTCCTGCAGCTTCTGGCTGCAGGACTGGTATGTGGTCTCCTCTGGGAATCGTTCAATGGAGAAGCAGTGCCACACGCTGGTTTTATCTGGAAATATAACATCAATAAGATTTATCATATCGTCATCGCCGGACATGATTTGAAGATTGGGCAAATGCCTCTTCTGGGGTTCCTTGGATACCCGCCCTTCATCTGGGAATGCTACGCCCTCTGGGAATTGATCAAACGCGTAATGTATGGTCACACAATGTGGAAATCTGGAAAAGCGTAGACGACGTGCCTCTTCCAGCGGGTTTACAGGTAGGAACGCATGAGTGAGCAGACAGGTTTTGAGTTTCGAGAAAAATTACATGAGGGCAGGAGCACTCTTGTCCATCGTGCCGTCCGTCTATCAGACGGCGAACCGGTGGTCCTGAAAATGCTCCCGGGGGGCAACCTCCCTCCCGAAACACTGGCGCGATTCAGACGAGAGTTCGAGATCACGCAGTCACTCAATTCTGCCAATAAGGATGGGGACGTGCTCGGTGTGATCCGTGCCCTGGGCTATCAGACCCTGATGGGACGTCCGGCGATTGTGTTGGAAGATTTCGGCGGTGATTCCCTCGACCGTTTCAAGGGCAGACGCTGGAACGTGGATGATTTTCTAAACCTTGCCATCCAGGTCGTGGAGACGCTGGGACAGGTACATGCGCGCCAGATCATGCACAAGGATATCAACCCATCGAACGTTGTGTTTAATCCGAACACAGGGCAGGCAAAGATCATTGATTTCGGGCTCTCCACCATTCTGCCGCGCGAGAATATCGCCCGGGTCAATTTGAACGTGCTGGAAGGCACATTAGCTTATATTTCGCCGGAACAAACCGGGCGGATCAACCGCGCCGTAGATTACCGTACAGATTTTTACTCACTGGGCGTGACGTTCTACGAATTGCTCACCGGGCGATTGCCCTTTGATGACCAGGATGCGCTTGGGTTACTGCATAGCCACCTTGCACGACAGGCAGTTCCACCTCATGAGTTGAATCAGGAGATTCCCGTTAACCTCTCGAACATTGTGATGAAGCTGCTGGCAAAAAGCGCAGAAGATCGCTACCAATCCGCGTATGGCTTGAAAGCAGATATGATCGAGTGCGAAAAACAGTGGCGCGCGCATCAAGACGTGCGCGAATTTACGCTGGGACAAAAAGATATTTCAGACCGTTTTCAAATCTCGCAGACCTTGTTTGGAAGAGTACGGGAGGGCCAGTCGCTCATTGAAGCTTTCGACAATATCAGGGAGGGTGCTTTTGAAATCATGTTCGTCTCCGGCGAAGCCGGGATGGGCAAATCCAGCCTGGTCAATGAGCTGCAAATTCCCGTGGCGCGGCAAAATGGTTATTTCATCAGTGGAAGTTATTTGCAATCGCAGAGTCAGGTTCCGTACTCTGCATTGATGGAGGCACTGCGTTCTCTTATCCAGCAGTTGCTTGCGGAAAGTGAGGAGGGACTAACGGTCTGGCGGGATCGGATTCAGCAAGCCGTGCGTGAGAACGGACAGGTCATTGTGGGCATGATCCCCGAAGCTGCTCTGGTCCTGGGTCCGCAGCCGCCCCTCCAAAGTCTCTCTGCAGAAGAAGAGCAGAATCGCTTCAACCTCACCCTGCAAAACTTTATCGAAGCGTTTATGAGCGCGGATCATCCCTTTATTCTCTTCATGGACAACCTGCAATGGATGGACGCAGCTTCGGTTTCGTTTCTGCAGCATTTCAACCGTTCACCGCACCTGCACCATATGATACTGATCGGCGCCTATCGCGCCAATGAGATCACGCCCGATCATCCTCTCAGCGACCTCGTGAAACAATACAGAGATTCGGACCGCTCGCTCAGGGAAATAAGACTCCGGCCCCTGCAATTAAACGAAGTGCAGGAACTGCTCATCAAATCGTTGAATTGCTCCCAGGCGGAATCAACCCAGCTGTCAGAAATCACGCTTGTCAGAAGTGCAGGCAATCCCCTCTTTATCATCGAATTCCTGCGAGACATCTACAACGCCGGCTTGCTGCGCTTTAATATGGGTCGCGGCGGCTGGGTTTGGGATCTGCCTCAAATTCAGAGACGCCGGCTCATTGATAACGTTGTGGATGTGACGTCGAGCAAAGTCCAGGATCTGCCGGCAGATACACAGCAGATACTGCGACGTGCGGCTTGCATCGGGTATGAATTCGATTTGTCACTTTTGGCGACTCTTTCTCACCGTACGTGGCCCGAAACGGCTGCCGTTCTTTGGCAGTCCCTTACTTCAGGCTTGATCTTCCCCCTTACCGGGAATTACATCTTTGCGGAACAGGCGGAGTCAGAGGCAGATGTTCGTTATTCATTTTCCCACCCTGGCATCCAGCAGAGTATCTACGCCCTTACTCCTGATCAAGATAAAGCATCCACGCACTGGGACCTCGGGCAATATTTGTTAAGGGAAATCCCCGAAGCTCAGCGCGAGAGCCGAATCTTCGAGCTCACGCATCACCTTAATTTGGCCGCGGGGTATATCCAGACGAATGAGCAGCGTCTGCTTCTTGCAGAGCTCAACTTGCTCGCCGCTCAAAAAACCTTTTTTTCGGCTGCACCAGACGCCTCCTATAAATACAGTCAGGCGGGGTTATCTTTCCTGCACGCTCTGGAGCAGGCAGGCGTTCCCATCTGGCAGGATCATTATCAACTCACATTTCAGTTGCATCTGCGCGCTGCAACCGGGCTGTATCTCACCAAACGCTATGACGAAACGGAAGACCTTTGTGACATCCTTCTGGCAAATGCGGCATCGATTTATGATCAGGCCCGGGTCCATGAAGTGAAAATCAGCGCCTACTTTGCAAAGGACGACCGGGCAGAAGCTTTACTCACGGGTTTGAAAGCCCTCAGCCTGTTCGGGCTGAATTATCCTGTCAAACCTGGCATTCCTCACATCCTCGCAAAACTGATCGAAACGCGCCTCAATCTTCGGGGCAAATCTGTTGATGATCTTCTCAATCTGCCTGTAGCAACCGACATCAAGGCCTTGACAATCATGCGCTTGATCCGGACCTTTTTTACAACAATTTATACGAACGCTCCCAGGCTCGCGCCGCTGGTGCTCATGGACATGGTGAACCTGACAGTCAGGTACGGTAACACCAACATGGCCCCCTTCGGGTTTATGGGATACGCTTTCATTATGAGCAGCGCGCTCAGGGACATCCCTGCTGGAAGGCAATACGGAGATCTTGCCCTTCGTCTGGCAGAAAAGTTGCAGACCCCGGATGCAAAGAGTGGCTCCTATGTATTATATAGCACGGTGCTACAGCATTGGACGGAACCATTAAGAAACACGCTTCCCGTTTTGATAGAGGCACACACCAGCGCGCTTGCCAGTGGTGATTTCACACAGGCATCAAATGCTCTGTTGATTCGTAATTATCATTCCTACGTGGCGGGCCGAGAGCTCAGGGAACTCGACCGCGAGTTTACTGCCGACGCCGCAGTGATTCGTCAGTTACAACAGTTCTCCAATTTGAAGTATCAGCAACTCTATCACCAATGTGTCTTAAATATGCTGGGAAAGGGAAATGATCGCTTCCAGCTAAGGGGTCCCTTGTACGATGCGGACACAATGCTTCCGCAACATATAGCGGCAAATGAACGAAGTATGGTGGTAAACAACTATCTCCACCCAACAACCTTTTATTACCTTTTCGGAGAGTATCAGACAGCACTGGAATGGCTTGAAAAGACTGAGCCTTATATGGATGGCGGCATCGGCGCCTTTATCCAGGTGATGTTCGCCACGTTTGATTCTCTCATCCGCCTGGCATTATGGGACGAGTGCTCCGAGGAAGAGAAGCGAAAAGCACGTAAGCGCATTGCGGCGAATCAAAAGAAACTGAAGGAATGGGCAAAATTCTCTGCAGCTAACAGTTTGCATAAAGCCACGCTCGTGGATGCGGAACTTGCTCGTGTTCAGGGTCATGTGGCACAAGCCCGGGAGCTCTATGACGAAGCAGCCCGTCTTGCGCATGAGCACAAATTCAGGCAGGATGAAGCTCTTGCCTATGAGCTGGCTGGCAAATTCTATTTCGGGCGTGGCATGGATGGGATGGCACAGCACTATGTCCGTTTGGCACACCGCGCCTATCAGAATTGGGGCGCACAAGCCAAAGTCGAGCATCTCGAACAGCTATATCCAGGTTTCTTGATACAGCTAGCTCTGTCGGCAAGCCGGACTGCTACAAACGCCATCAGTTCCTCCACGAGCACCAGCTCAGAAGGCACATATGCCCTGGATTTCTCAAGTGTACTAAAGGCAACGCAGGCCCTCTCAAGTGAGATCGTGCTGGATAAATTGCTTGCGCATCTCCTTGAGCTTGTGATAGAAAATGCCGGGGCTGAGCGAGGCTGGTTGTTACAGGAACAGGCTGGCGTGTGGATCAGCGAGGCACAGGGGTCGCGAGACAAGGTCGAGGTTTTGCCTGAGTCCCGCGTCAATCCACAAGGTCTGCCTGTCTCGATCTTCAGTTATGTAGCTCGCACGCAGGAAAATATCGTGCTGGATGATGCTTCCCAAAGCCGGCAGTTTGGGCGCGATCCCTACATTCTGGCACAGAAACCTAAATCGGTTTTGTGCATGCCATTGTTGAACCAGGGAAAACTTACTGGCGTGCTCTACCTCGAGAACAACCTCACTACCAACGCTTTCACTCCTGAACGTCTGGAGGTCATCCGCGTATTGTCATCGCAAGCTGCCATTTCCATCGACAATGCCCGATTGTATTCTGATCTTGAGCAGAATGAGGAGAAATATCGAACCCTGTTCGAGGATTCGCGCGATGCGATCTTCGTAATGACACCGGACGCGAAGATCCTGGACATCAACCAGGCTACATTGGATCTGTTCGGTTATAGGCGTGAAGAAATGTTGTCCGCGGGCCTTTCCGATATCGGTGTACAGATTGATCAATTCGCGGCGTTCCAGCGAATCATCAACGAACATGGATCGGTACGCGATTACGGGGTGAACCTCGTCCGCAAAAATGGCACGATCATGGAGTGCTTGCTCACCGCGACACTGCGCCGTGGGGAGGATGGAGAACCGATTGCCTATCAGGGTATCTTGCGTGATATCACCGATCGTAAACGGTCAGAACGGCTGCTTGAAGAGTACAGCCGTGACCTGGAATTGAAAGTGGAGGAACGGACTGTTGAACTGGAACGCGCTCGCCAGGAGGCGGAAGCCGCGAATGCTGCGAAATCCATTTTCCTGGCCAGCATGAGTCACGAGATACGAACACCCATGAACGGCATTATCGGGATGACAGGCTTGTTACTAAGCACCAGTCTTAGCCACGAACAGCGCGACTTCGCCGAAGTCATCCGCAATAGCGGCGAGACCCTGCTCACCATTATCAATGACATCCTCGATTTCAGCAAAATCGAATCAGGAAAGATGGAGCTGGAATATCTTCCATTCAATTTGCGCGAGTGCATCGAAAGCGCGCTTGACTTGGTTGTCACGCGTGCTGCCGAGCATCATCTTGATTTGGCTTACATTGTGGAGGAAGATGTGCCGCAGGTGATTTATGGGGATGTCACGCGCGTCCGCCAGATTCTGCTGAACCTGTTGAGCAATGCAGTCAAATTCACCGAGAGTGGGGAAGTGGTGGTTAACGTATCGCGCGATCGTGAGACAGAAGCAATGGGGCTGAAAAACTACCTGCACTTTACGGTGCGCGATACAGGCATTGGAATTCCTAAAGATCGCATGGACCGGCTTTTCACATCCTTCTCCCAATTGGATCCTTCTACCACCCGCAAATACGGCGGTACAGGCTTAGGACTTGCCATCAGCAAACGTCTGGTCAATATAATGGGGGGTGAAATTTGGGCGGAAAGTGAAAAAATCGGCGGCAAAGGTGCCACCTTCCACTTCACGATTGCAGGCGTGCCAGCGTACCTGGAGCCACTGGTTCCTGCGCCGGAAGCGTTAAGGCTCCTCCAAAACAAACGTCTTCTGCTAGTGGACGATAACGATACCAACCGTCGGATCTTTAAATTACAGACGGAAAAATGGGGACTGAGTGTAGTCGACACGGCCGACCCTCAGGACGGCCTCGCCAAAATCCAGCGTGGCGAAACATATGACCTCGTGGTGGTCGATATGTTTATGCCGGAGATGGACGGTGCCATGCTGGCACGCGAAATTCGATCCCTTCGCCCGGATGTTCCCATTGTTTTATTTTCATCCTTAGGACAACGGGAAATAGGGTTGGATACAGAACTCTTTAATGCTTATCTTGCCAAGCCTCTCAAGCAATCCCTTCTATTTGATACCCTGGTTGCCTTATTTGATTCGAGCCCGGGCCGAATCCCAGCCCAGACCACTTCGGTGAAACCCACCTTCGACGCCCACCTGGCAAACCAGCGTCCCTTGCGAATCCTGCTCGCGGAGGATAACGTTGTCAATCAAAAGCTTGCCTTGCGCCTGCTCGAGCAAATGGGATACCGGGCAGACATGGCATCTAATGGTATAGAAGCTATTGAATCTCTTGAGCGCCAGATTTATGATGTAATATTGATGGATGTACAAATGCCTGAAATGGATGGACTTGAAGCCACGCGCCATATTCGAAAGCTGACCAATACCCCACAACCGCATATCATCGCCATGACTGCAAATGCCATGGAAGGCGACCGTGAAGTTTGTCTTTCCTCCGGCATGGACGATTACATCAGCAAGCCGATCCGCGTCGATGAGTTGATTGAGGCATTGATGAAAGCAGAGAGAAAGAATTAAGTCTTGGAATATCGAAGGAAGATTTATATGCCGGTAATCGATAAGGTGATCTTTGAAGAGCTCAAACAAATGTCGGGTGCAGACTTTATCAATGAGTTGATCGACGCATTCCTTGAAGATGCGCCCCACATGATACAAACCATGCAGACGGCGGCTGAAACGGGCGATGTCGAAACGTTTCGCAGGAATGCCCACTCACTCAAATCGAATGCATACACGTTCGGAGCGACAGAACTTGGCGGGCTTGCCAGGGAATTGGAGGCCATGGGCAGGGAAAATAATCTGGCGATCGGAGACAGGCTGGAGGTGCTGAGAGAAGCATTTGGAACGGTCGCTCAGGAGTTAAGGGAGTTGCGCATATGAGGTCTAGACTGGAACCCGGTCGTCTACTGGTCGTCGACGACAACAAGGTCAATCGCATCCTGCTAGCGCGCGGACTGGAAGGACAGGGGCACAGGGTCGAAACCGCCGAAAATGGAAAACAAGCTCTGGAAAAACTGCGCAAGGATACATTTGATCTGGTTTTGCTCGATATCGAAATGCCCGAAATGAACGGGTATCAGGTGCTGGAGACTTGCCTGCGTGATTCGGAGCTAAGGGATATCCCCATCATCATGACCTCCTCCCTGGATGAAATTGAAAGTGTAGTCAAATGTGTGGAGCTGGGTGCTGAGGATTACCTCAACAAACCCATTAATCCGATCCTGCTGCGCGCCCGCGTGAACGCTAGCCTGGAAAAGAAACGTCTGCGCGATGAGCAGCGAAAGTTGTTTCGCACCTTCGCAACCAAGGAAGTGGCAGACGAGCTCCTCAAAACAGGTTTTTCGCTTGGCGGCAAATACGTCCATGCCAGCGTCATGTTCACAGATATTCGATCCTTCACAACCATCAGTGAAAAGCAGGACCCTGCCACCACAATTGAATTGCTCAATAATTATTTTGCTTTGATGATCGAGGCCGTGGTCGGGAATAGCGGCACAGTGAATCAGTTTGAGGGGGATGGATTAATGTCGATCTTTGGCGCGCCGGCTCAGGACGATGACCATCGCGAACATGCTGTGCGTGCGGCGCTGGAGATGATTGAGCTCCTCAAAGGTTTCAATATCGATCAGGCTGCGCGTCAGAAGGTCCAGATTGGGATCGGCATCGGAATTGCTTCCGGCAATGTGATCGCTGGTTTTACCGGTACGCAGCATCGCGCCACCTATACCTGCGTTGGCGATACGGTCAATATCGCTGCGCGCATCCAGGATCATACGAGGGCAGTGGATCGTCCGATCTTGATCGATCAATATACACGTGAAGGCTTGCCGGAGGATATCCACGTCGAATCTCTGGGTCCGGTGCTTTTCAAAGGAAAACAGCAGCTAATCCACACATTCGCCGTCAACCCGGCTTGAGATTGCATCCGCATCGGGATTGCCGAAAACAATGGGAAGCCGCTCTGCATAAGCGGCTTTTCTTTTATAATCAATGTCATGAAAACAAAACAGGCGTTTGAGCGGAGCATTCCGCTCTTATTTTTGCTTGTTACTATTGTCGCCTACGGTTTGTTGCTTCCGCTCACCGGGTTCTACTGGGACGACTGGCCCTTCGCCTGGATCGCAAAATTTCTCGGTCCACAGGAGTTCGTCCCGGCGTTTGCGGGAGTTCGCCCTTTTTTGGGCCCCATCTTTTTTGTGACGACGAGCTTGCTCGCGCCGGTTCCGCTTTACTGGCAGATCTTTGCTCTTGTGATTCGATTTTTTGCTGTTCTTTCAGTCTGGTTCGCGCTCACGCAGATTTGGCCACGCCATAAGCAACAGACTCTGGTTGGCTCGCTGCTCTTTCTGGTGTTCCCTGGCTATAGCCAGCATTGGGTGGCATTCACACACATCAACCAAGAATGGATTCCCTTTATTTTCTATCTGCTTTCGTTTGGCTTTACGGCCCGCGCCCTGCGACAGCCTGCCACGCGGAGCGGAGGCGTAGCTGCAGTCGTACCGTCCCCTGAGGGGGAAGCGCAGTCAACGAAACAGTCTCTCCTCATAAACCATAACACCGTTCTTTCTCTGCTCTTGTTAGTTGCTGGTGTATTTCCCACCGAATATTTCGTCAGTATCGAGCCCGTGCGCTTCCTCTTTATCTGGGTCATTGTGTCCGAGCACGTCAACGGCTTCGGGCAGCGACTTGTTGAATCTCTGAAACGGTGGTGGCCCTATCTGCTCATCTGGCTTGCAAACGCAGCCTGGCTCGCATACTTCTATACAATGGGTGAGTATGCTTCCTATGAGGTGGAGGTTGTCAACGAACCGCTGACCCTGGCGCACATGTTGCTAACGATTGGAGAAGCCATATGGAAAGCTGGATTTTACATTTGGGTGCAAATTCTTGTGCTCGCTTCCAGAGCAATCAGCGCTCCCACAACTCTCGCAGCTTTCGGCTTGATGACGATTGCCTTTATCCTGACCGTTTTCTATCTTAGAAAGGTAGATCTCCCCGAAGCGGAAAGCAGGGGTTTTGCCGCTTCTGCCATCCTGATCGGGCTGGCAGGGATGGTGCTTGGTCGCATCCCCTCCTTTGCCGCCGGTCTGCCGCTTACCCTTCAATCCAGTTTTGACCGTTTCATGATTTCTATGATGCTTGGGGGCAGTCTGTTTGTCATCGGCTGGATCGAGCTTTTGATTCGATCTCGTCATATCAAAATATACGTCTTTGCTCTCTTGATCGCGCTTGGGGTAGGACAGCAATTTTTCAACGCTAATATCTTCCGCCGAGATTGGATGAAGCAGCAGGAAATCTACTGGCAACTGGCGTGGCGGATCCCGGCTATGAGGCCCGGCACAGCTCTGCTCACCCACCAACTTCCCATTGATTATGAAACCGATCTCTCCTTCACCGCTCCCATCAATTGGATGTATGCACCTGACTACAAGCGAAGCAGTTCCGTGGACGAGGGCAGCGATTTGCCGTACGCACTGATATACACGGAAAAGCGTCTGGGTGGGACAGCGTTACCGTCATTGGATAGAAATGCACAAATCACCTTACCCATACGGCGGGTGAGTTTCCACGGCTCCACCTCACAGGTGCTGGTGATCTACATGCCACAAAATGGATGCCTGCGCGTCCTGGATCCTGCCCGGGGCGATGACATCACGTACGGAGGACAATCGCCTTTCTTAGTGGATGCAATTCCTCTATCCGACCTTTCAAACATTATTGTGAATACGAATCAAGCGGCGAAGGCGCCTTTTCTAACAGAGCCAGAACACACCTGGTGTTATTACTCTGCGAAAGCAGAGCTGGCCCGCCAGCAAGGAGATTGGGCTCTAGTGATCGAATTGATCGATGAAGCAAGATCCTTGGGTTACGAACCAGAGGATCCATTTGAGTGGTTGACCTATATCGAAGCCCAGGCATATAAAGGAAACATGGAAGCAGCACAGGAATTATCCGATGATGCATTCAAACAGGAGAAAAACCTCCGCAAAGGCTTATGCGAGGTTTGGACGCGGGTTCAATTGGCAGATGCATCGAGCGCCGAAGAAACAACACGTATAGATCAGGTACTGTCCCACTTTCAATGCGCGCGCTGAGAAGTGCCGCCAAACGAAAAGCAGAGATTTGATTCCCCAGGCTGTCTAAATAGGCTCAGTTTTTGTTTGGAAAAGAGCCATATGCCTCTAATATCCTACTCCAAAACTTGACGCGCTTAATGGGATGTGCTACCATCATTAAAACTTTGTTCGAGCCCGAGGAGATGCATATGGCCAGGATAAAACGAGGCGCGACGGTTGGCTCCCTGTTGATGCTGATCGCAGTAGTCATTTCTGCCTGTAAAACACCCTATTCAACACCCCCCGCAGTTACGAACACACCCATCGGTACAATTAGTTTATTTGAAACACCTCTGACTCCGGATATCACAATGAGTGATGTGGCTAATTTTGGCACCCTTACAGCCGTTGCCTCCTCGGGGACACCACAAGTAATAGCAAGCCAAACACTCTCTGTAAGCACGCAAGACTTAAGTGCCAGTGCAACCCCGACGGTAATGGGTACCGTCAATCCAGCGTCTACCTCCACGACCGCGACACTGGCTTTGCCCACCTCTGCGCCGGTGGGTACGCGTCCAACCGAGTGGACACTCCATAAAGGCGAATTCCCATATTGCATTGCCAGACGCTTTGATGTGGACCCCGAGGCATTGCTCAGCCTGAATGGCCTTTCCAATGGCAACATTGTCTATCCTGGCCGTACTTTAAAAATCCCGCAGAGTGGGAGTTTCCCCGGCACCCGCGCCCTCCGAACTCATACACCTACATATAAAGTTGGCTCATCAAGCGAAACCGTATATAGCATCGCCTGTCTCTTTGGCGATGTGAGACCAGAAGAGATCGTACGGATAAATAATCTGGCTTCTGCAGATGTCGCCTTGACCAGCGGGCAGGAATTGAGTATTCCATAGGATTTCAATCGTGATAAAAAGCCCGGGCTTGTGCCCGGGCTTTGTTTTATAATTTTCTGATAAGTATTCCCAGAAGTGAGGAATGAGTATGCCTTTTGAATTAATTAAGTCCGAAACTTTATTGGAGGGACGTGCCTTCAAAGTCAGGCGAGATACCCTTAAGACTCCTGACGGGCGTGAGACAAAACTTGATATTGTCGAGCACACTGGTTCTGTAGTGCTCCTTCCGATTGATGACGAGGGGAATCTACTTTTTGTGCGTCAATACCGTCACGCGGCCGGAGAAGACTTGCTCGAACTCCCTGCTGGCACGCGTGATGGAGCAGAGCCGTTCGAGGAGTGTGCGGCGCGCGAGATCCGTGAAGAGACAGGACTGGAAGCGGGGGCATTACAAAAACTCGGCGAGTTCTATCTGGTGCCTGGCTACTCCACAGAACTCATGGCTGTTTTCCTCGCCACGGATTTGAAAGAGAATCCACTCCAAGCAGATGAGGATGAGTTTTTACAGGTCGAAAAAATCCCTCTGAAACAGGCTATCGACATGGCAGAACAAGGCGAGATACAGGACGCCAAGTCGCTGGCAGCGCTGGCACTGTCGCGATCACACTTGGAGAAATATGTTGTCTAAATCGATGATGATTCTGATTGCCGGTCCGTATCGTTCCGGGACCGGTGATGATCCTGAAAAGATGGCTGCCAACGTGCGCCTCATGGAAGCCTTTGCGCTTCCCATTTTTCGGCTTGGGCATATTCCTGTTTTGGGGGAATGGTTCGCGCTTCCTTTATTGCATCTGGCAGAATCAAAGCATGTTGGCGATGAAGCGTATCGGGAGATTTTCCATCCCATCACGGAACGTTTGCTGAGGAAATGTGATGCCGTACTGCGGGTCGGGGGCGCCTCTGAGGGCGCAGATCTGATGGTTGAGGTTGCCCGGCGAAACAGCTTTCAGGTTTACACAGATCTTGAACAAATTCCGGCACTGGCATAAACAACATAAGAAACATCGACAAAACAGGAGCTTTTTCGCTCCTGTTTTCATTTCTACCAATTTTGTCCGAAATATGACAACAGGCAGGGGGATTTAAGTCATTCATAACTAACGAGATTACCCCTGGAGCGATAAACTTGTTTGATGGAAAAATCCAGGCCCAATTAGGAGCCTGTCCTCCAAGGAGTATCAATGAAAAAATCCGTAATTATGATAGATGGCAATGAAGCCACAGCATCGGTCGCGCATCGTCTGAGCGAGGTCATCGCAATTTACCCTATTACCCCCTCCTCCGGCATGGGCGAATTCGCCGACGAATGGTCAGCCAAGGGAAAAAAGAACCTCTGGGGCACCACCCCACTCGTGATTGAAATGCAGTCCGAAGGCGGAGCAGCCGGGGCAGTCCATGGCGCTCTCCAGACAGGTGCCCTCACCACAACCTTTACCGCCTCCCAGGGCCTGCTTCTGATGATCCCCAACATGTACAAGATCGCTGGCGAACTCACGAGCACGGTCTTCCATGTTGCCGCCCGTGCCATCGCCGCGCACGCCCTCTCGATTTATGGCGATCACCAGGATGTGATGGCAGTCCGCCAGACAGGTTGGGCCCTGCTCTCCTCCGGCTCCGTACAGGAAGCACATGACTTTGCAGCCATCGCACAAGCCGCAACGCTTAAGTCTCGCATCCCCTTCCTTCACTTCTTCGACGGGTTCCGCACCTCGCACGAAGTGAACAAGATCATCCAGCTGACGGATGATGAACTCCGCACCATTCTGGACGAAGAGCTGATCCGCGCCCACCGGGCCCGTGCTCTCAACCCGAACAATCCTGTTCTCCGCGGTTCCGCACAGAACCCCGACGTCTACTTCCAGATGCGCGAAGCCGTGAACCCCTATTACGCCGCGGTCCCGGGCATCACGCAGGAAGCGATGAACAAGTTCGCCGAAGTCACGGGGAGGCAATACAATCTGTTCGATTACTTTGGTCATCCGGAGGCCGAACGCGTTGTCATCGTGATGGGCTCCGGCGGTGAGACAGTGGTAGAAACGGTCAAATATCTGGCGGCGAAGGGCGAAAAAGTTGGCGCCGTGCTGGTGAGGCTGTACCGTCCTTTCTCCGTGGAACACTTCATCAAGGCATTGCCCGCGACTGTAAAGTCGATCGCCGTCCTCGACCGCACCAAAGAACCCGGCGCCTCGGGCGAACCTCTTTACCTGGATGTGGTGAACGCGCTGGTCGAAGGTGAACGAGCTGGCATCAAAACCATTGGTGGACGTTACGGTCTATCCTCCAAGGAGTTCACTCCCGCCATGGTCAAAGCCGTACTGGATGAATTGACCCGGCCCGAACCCAAGAACCATTTCACGGTGGGCATCCACGACGATGTTGCCCACACAAGCCTCGACTTCGATCCTTCCTTCATGATCGAGCCAGAAGGCGTTGTCAGTTGTGTTTTCTTCGGCCTCGGCGCCGATGGGACCGTCGGCGCGAACAAGAACTCGATCAAGATCATCGGTGAAGAGACGGATAACTTCGCCCAGGGTTACTTCTATTACGACTCGAAGAAGTCCGGCACCGTGACGATGTCTCACCTGCGCTTCGGACCGCAGCCCATCCGCGCCCCATATCTCGTCGAATTTAACCAGGCGAACTTCGTTGCCTGCCATCAGTTCTCCTTCCTCGAACGCGTGGACATGCTCAAATATGCCAAGACGCGCGCGACCTTCCTGCTCAACAGCCTGTATGGTCCCGAGGAAGTCTGGGATTATCTTCCGGTGGAGGTGCAGAAGGATATCATCGAGAAGCAGCTGAAGTTCTTTGTGATCAACGGCTATGAAGTCGCCGAAAAGACCGGCATGGGCGGACGTATGAACACGATCATGCAGACAGCCTTCTTTGCCATCAGCGGCATCCTTCCTCGTGAAGCAGCCATCGCCGAGATCAAACATTCCATTGAGAAAACCTATGGCAAGCGCGGCGAAGCGGTCGTCAAGAAAAACTTCGAGGCTGTAGATGCCACGATCGCGAATCTTTATGAGGTAAAGGTCCCGGCTGAGATCACTTCGAAGATCACACGTCGCCAGTCGGTCCCGAGTGAGGCGCCTGAATTTGTCCGCAACGTGCTCGGAGAAATCATCGGCGCTAACGGCGACAACATCCCCGTTTCAGCCTTCCCTGTCGATGGAACCTTCCCCACCGGGACGACTCAATGGGAGAAGCGCAACATCGCTTTGGAGATTCCCGTCTGGGATGAAAAGCTGTGTATCCAGTGCGGCAAATGTGTGATGGTTTGTCCACATGCCGTCATTCGACACAAAGTGTATGATGAAAAACTCCTGACAGGCGCGCCCGAAACATTCAAGCATATGCCGTCGAAGTTCAAGGAATTCTCCCAGGGCTACGCCTATACCGTACAGGTTGCTCCTGAAGATTGCACCGGCTGTACGTTGTGCGTGGAAGTCTGCCCTGTAAAGGATAAAACCCAGGTTGGGCGCAAAGCCATCAACATGGAGCCCCAGCCAGCACTGCGCGAAGCCGAAGCCAAAAACTGGGACTTCTTCATGGAAATCCCGGATCTCGATCGCAAGCTGATCAACCCCTCGACGATCAAGAATTCGCAATTGCTCCGCCCATTGTTTGAGTTCAGCGGTGCCTGTGCAGGCTGCGGTGAAACCCCGTACGTGAAACTGGTCTCGCAGCTCTTCGGCGATCGTTCCGTCATTGCAAATGCAACCGGCTGTTCTTCCATCTACGGCGGTAACCTTCCCACAACGCCGTGGGCAGTAGATGCAAACGGACGCGGACCTGCCTGGTCGAATTCCCTGTTCGAGGACAATGCCGAGTTTGGTCTCGGCATGAGACTGACGATTGACAAGCAGGGTGAGTATGCCCGCGAGTTACTGGCTTCCTTCGAGCACGAATTGGGCAAGGAATTCGTGGATGCGATGACAAGTGCCGAGCAATCCGACGAAGCCGGGATCGATGCCCAGCGTGAACGCATCAAAGTATTGAAGAGCAAGCTTTCTGCATCGAACGATCCGCGTGCAAAGGATCTTATCAGCGTGGCAGACAGCCTGGTCAAGAAATCGGTCTGGATCATCGGTGGCGATGGCTGGGCCTACGATATTGGTTATGGTGGTCTTGACCACGTGCTAGCCAGCGGACGCAACGTGAACATCCTGGTGCTCGACACCGAAGTGTATTCGAATACCGGCGGGCAGGCGAGCAAGTCCACACCGCGCGCCGCCGTCGCCAAATTTGCCATGGGCGGCAAGGGCATGCCCAAGAAAGATCTGGGCTTGATCGCCATGTCCTATGGCTATGTTTATGTGGCACGCATCGCCATGGGCGCGAACGACCAGCAGACCCTGCGCGCTATCCTCGAGGCTGAGTCTTACGATGGACCTTCCCTGATCATTGCTTACAGCCATTGTATTGCACACGGCTACGACATGGCAAAGGGACTGGAACAACAGAAACTTGCTGTACAGTCTGGTCATTGGCCGATGTATCGCTACGACCCACGCCTGGCAGAGCAGGGACAGAACCCGCTCATCATCGAGTCAAAGGAACCGAGCATTCCAATCTCGCAGTATGCCTATAACGAGACCAGGTATAAGATGCTCACACAGTTGGATGAGGCTCGCGCCGAACAATTGATGCACGAAGCGCAGCGCGACGCCAAGTCCCGCTGGACCCTGTACCAACAGATGGCCGCCATGCATTACGGCAATGGGAACGGCAACGGAAAAAAGGATAGCTAGCAGATAAGAAAAAGCCTTGCGAATATCTCCTGAACACTTCGCAAGGCTTTTCGCAATGAAAAGGAAATTGATATGATCGACCTCTCCACCACGTACCTCGGTCTGAACCTAAAAAATCCTCTCGTCGCGGCTGCCTCCCCTCTCTCGAAAAAGATCGAGAAAGCGCGCAAACTGGAGGAGGCAGGTATTTCGGCAATCGTCATGTATTCGCTCTTCGAAGAGCAGATCATCCAGGAAAGCCTCGAGCTGGATCACTTCTTGTCCCGCGGCACAGACTCCTTTCCCGAAGCCCCAACCCATCTCCCCGACGGTGGGCTTTATGGTATCAACCCGGAGAAATACCTGAACCAGATAGCCGGCTTGAAAAAAGCTCTCAACATCCCGGTCATTGGCAGCTTGAATGGCGTCTCCAAAGGCGGCTGGACAAACTATGCGCGCAAAATCCAGGAGGCCGGCGCAGATGCGCTCGAGCTTAACATGTACTATCTTGCTACCGATCCTGAGCTGACGTCCGCGGAGATCGAAGACCAGCAGGTGGATTTAGTTGCGGAAGTAAAGTCTGCCATCGCCATCCCTCTGGCTGTGAAGATCAGTCCATTCGTAACATCCATTCCCAATTTTACAAAACGCCTGGCTGCAGCAGGTGCAGACGCACTGGTGCTGTTCAATCGGTTCTACCAACCAGATTTCGACCTGGATGAACTCGAAATTGTCCACAGCCTGGATCTCAGCACCTCAGCCGATTTACGGCTGCCGTTGCGCTGGATTTCCATACTCTATGGAAAGTTAAATGCTGATCTTGCTCTCACCAGCGGCATTCATAGCTCGCGTGATGTCCTCAAGGCCATGATGGCGGGTGCACAGGTTGCCATGATCGCCTCCGAGCTCTTGTGGGATGGCTCCCCACAGCGCGTGAGGGAGATACTGAATCAGACCAAGCTGTGGATGGAAGAACACGAGTACACGTCAATTAAACAGATGCAGGGCAGCATGAGCCAAAAATCAGTTAGTAATCCTGCAGCATTTGAAAGAGCAAATTATATGAAGGTGCTGAACTCTTTTAGAGAACTGCCCTAGGCGTTGCCCCTTCGGTTCCACACAAATAGAAAAAGGCTCTCGAAAAAACGAGGGCCTTTTAGTTTACAACAATATGGCAAATAAAGATTAGTCCTGAACCGGTGCCGGAGCATTCTTGCGCTGGCGGAATGTGATGCGCGCACGTGTCAGATCATACGGTGACATATCCATCGCGACGCGATCGCCCAGCAGGATTTTAATATAATGCTTGCGCATTCTGCCGGAAAGGTATGCCAACACCTCGTGGCCGTTATCGAGCCTTACCCGGAACTGGGTCCCAGGCAGAGCCTCCACGACCACCCCTTCAGCTCGAATTTTATCTTCTTCCTTTGCCATATACACCTCTTGACTTATTCAGTATCTTTCGTGAAGGTTCGTCGCTTAATGCGACGAATTGCCTTCTTTTTTTCCATGCGGCGCTGCTCGCTCTTGGAGACGAACCAGCGTTTGCGGCGAACCGTGCTCAAAACGCCGCTCTTGACCACTTTCTTGCGAAAGCGCTTGAGCAGAGAATCCTGAGATTCGCCGTTACGTAAATTTACAGATGCCAAACCAGTCACCTCCTTTCCGCATGGAACGTGCCGAGAAAAGAAAATCGGCCGATATGCAGACTCGGCCGGGGAGGGAAATTCTTCAAAAAGAAAGAAACGACAAAATGATCACTCGATCAACCCGTACGCTTCACACTCCTCTTTTGTAAAATCTGGACATCGTTTTGTCCATCCACCGAATCTGCATTGAGTATTATACACCATTCATACACAGATGAAAAGTGTATGAGAATTGTTAAAAGAAAAGCCCCTTGGCAATGACTTGCCGGTAAATCGCTAGTGGAACTCTATTTCTACAACTCCCCCAATTGTAATCGCCTTTAGCAGATAGTGCAATGTCTTATTGATCTCCGTGGGATCTGTGTCGGCAAAATAACCACGGATATTCTTTAGCTCGTGCATGGACTTCAGTCGGTTCAGCCGGACCCGCCGCTGGTCGACCTGGTGCTCAGCGTCGTGGATCTCCGCCTCTGCCTGAGCGATCTGGCGGTCCAGACTCTCCCTGCGCTCACTGTAGCGATTCAGGTCCCACTGCCCTGCCAGGTAGGCGTCTTCCAGCCGCTCGAGCCGCAGATGGAGCTCGTCGAGCAACTTGCGCGCTCCGGCTGTATCTTCTCGAGGCTCCTGGGCGTTGTCCAATTGTCGAAGATATGGCGGAAGCTTCTTATCCAGCTCAGCAACGATCTTCTCCCGCAGCTCCTTGTGCGGCACAGAGTTGTGACCTCGAGCCGATCCCGTAGAGCTGCAGCGCCACATCAGCCGGTACTCCCCGCGCGGGCCGTTGCCATGCCGCCACATCGGGCAGCCGCAAATGCCGCAGACAACCAGCCCGGTAAACTCGTTGTTGGCCCGCCCGCGGTAGTTCTTGGCGCGTCGCTTCAATTCCGCCAGGATCGCCCGGTGCGTTTCGATATCCCAGAGAGGCACGTGCTTGCCTTGGTTGATCTTGACCTGGTCCGGAGCAATCTTCCGATTGCGTTTACGCTTGTCTGTCAGGGGATCCACGTAAACCTTTGACGCGCCGAAGCGGATGAACCCCGCGTAGAACGGATTGCGCAAGATGTCCCGCACCGTTTGATTGTGCCACCGCCGGCTTTTGGGTGGTGGGACCTGGTGCACCTCGAGGTAATCTACCAGCTCACTCGTGGAGTGCCCTGCCAGGCACATATCCTTGATTGCCAGGATATGCTTTGTGATTGTGACATCCGGCTCGGGGACCGCGCGCCGATCCTTCTTCGCATCCAACGGCTTGCGATAGCCATAGGCCAGGGATGTAGCCGGCAGTCCCAGCTCTGTAATCCGTTTGGGCATCCCCTCCTGCCACTTCCGCCGCGTACGGGCGATCTCCATCCGTGAATAGGCCTGCGACATGGAGATGCTCATGACAATCATGTCCGCTTTATAGATGCTGTACTCATCTGGTGGAACCGGGTCCACGGGCTGCCCCAGCGAGTACAGCTGCACACGGCATGTGGCCAGCGTGCGGAAGACCTGGTCCAGTAGCTCGCGCAGGCGATCGAATTCTGTCAGGACCAACACGTCGAATTTTCCGGCTCGAGCATCCTGGAGCATGCGGCGCAGCGGCTCGATCTCGCCGGCTGCCTGGTCCAGCTGGATGTACTTCGTACGGGACTGCCCGCGCACAATGTACGCAGATACCTCCCGCCAGCCCCGATCCTGGATGATCGCGCGGCAGCGACGCTCTTGTTCTGCCAGGCTGAACTTATCGGAGCGCGCCTGCTCCTGGGTGGACACTGCCGCCCAGATCGCCGCGCGCAGGGGTGGGGTACTCATGGGATCTCCTTTCTTGGCTCATATGTTCTAAGAATCACTACAAAAAAAATTAAGGTTGTGCCGTTACGGCCGCAACGGCACGACGTCCTCTTACGCTGGCTCCACTTCGATATAGATCGTGACCTTATCCTGGATTTTCGGAGTAACCTGAATCGCTTTGATGCGGTAAGGCATGATCTCCTGCTCATTGGAATGAGACGGCAGGCGAATCACGGCACCAACCTTTGGAGGCAGGAGCTTGGCATCCGACTCCAGTAGGATCTGGGCGGACGCAAGTCGAAACACAAAATACCGCTTCGTGAAGTCATTTTTCATGGCGCAGTTCAGAATGGTAGACCTCTAGAAAAATTCAAGTCTCATGGGTTTGTTCATTTCGGTCTTTGCGGAAACTCGTTACTGATCTGTTTTGCGATGGAAAGCCAATACGTTCCAATATTTTCTCTCTGATCCGCATACTGCTCCCACAATTCTTCATACGGCACGTCTGCTTGATAAGAGACTACTGCACAGGCGATCCGTTTTGCGACCTCAATGTCTCATCCCGTGTAGTTACTCTTAGGTTCGTTCATGATACAAAGATCCGCTTTCTGAGCTTGTGAGATCGCCCTCGAGCAACCGCTTCAAATTATTCAAATGATCAACGTTATTTTTACGAATATAGCCAACCATCAGGGGCTCAAGCAGCCTGAAGAAACCACGAAATTCCGGCCGCGGCTGGGAACTGATCTTCGTGCCGCCCTCCGTCGCCTCAAAGAGATAACTTCCTTTGGGTGTGGCCGGTCCGGCCGGTTCGCCCACAAAAGCGATTTTATGGTTCAGGTCATAGTCCGTGATTCTGAACTTTGAAGCCACTGTTTGCCCTGGGAATTTCAGCATGCATTGATAGGTCGTCCCCATGCCACCGGGCTCCGCGCGGATCCTTTTCACCTCCAGGAAGTCTGTTTCCCATTTGGGGTGGTTCTCAAAATTGGCAACATACGCGAAGACGTCTGCCACAGAACGATTGATGACTGTACTGACATTGATGTCGACCATTTCGATTTTCCTTTCCTAGAAATCAGGCTACCGGCTTCGCCGTGACTGTGACAATGGTATGCCCTGGGAGGGGAAATTGCTCAACCTTGATCACCTCCACCTTATTGTGCTTGCTAGTGATCGGTCGCAAATTGAGGACCGCTCCTGGCACTGGAGGCAGTTCACCGGATACATATTCCGCGATCTTTTCGCCCTGTTCATTCCCAATCAGATAAAAGTAGGTCCTGCTCATGTTGCACAAGAATGGTTTCGTCTACTCTGGTTGGCTGCCACACTGTCTCTTGCGCAAGGGACGGTCGGAGCGCGTCCAGGCGTTACCGCCGTAACGGCGTGACTCCGGGCAGCATGCCGTTAGCGGTCGTTCCTTTCTTCGAAGATGGTACCGAAGAGAGCAAGCAGGAATATAACAATCACGAAAATATAGCCGGTGTTTGGGTCGTTGTAGGACATCAGCTATGTGACCTTTAGCCACTCGATCAATGTTTGATTATCTTCCACGACATCTTTCAGCATTTCTGCAATCATACGATTTTGATCGCCGATCGCAGTTTCATCACTCGACTGGGCCCAATTCAGGTGACGCTCCAGAAAGATCTTCAATTGGGCAATTTCTTCTGCCAAGAGTTCGCGGCGTGATTGGTTTTCCGTGTCATTTTGCATGGTTGGCTTCCTTGAGACTGTATTGTGATAAGGCGCTGTTTATTCAACGTTCAATCGTTCACACAAGGTTTGAATTAAGCGGGCGGCCTCTATTAGCGATTCAGCAGTGACCATATTTAGGCGGGCAAGCTCCTGGTTGTCCTCTGATTTTGCCCAGTGAACATGCTGTTCGATGTAGTGCACTAATGTCTTCAATTCTTCCTGTACAAGTTCTTTACTAATAATATTCTCTGTTGCACTCATATCTATTCACTTATCCTTCTCTCACTATGCTCTGGCTAGAGGCCCAGACTGGGTCGCACCGTCGGCAGGCTAGTGATAATTTTTCATCAGGCGATGGTATCGATCCATCACTTGCAGAAACAAAGCGGCGATCTCGAGATGGATATTTGCAGTTTCATCATTGGCGGCGTCTTTCGCTAACTTGAGATGATGCGCACGTACGACAGCGAAAAGTTCCATCTGGGACTGGAGTTCCTCAAGTTTCTTCTGTTTCAAATCAGCCATCGAATGTAAAGCTCCGTCTTCCTCGGCTTGTGCAAACTCTTGTGCTAGAGCACCACAATCTGTGAGTGACTCCGCTGTCTTCTTCCTTTTGTTTTTCTCCATCGTCGAACTAACTTAATCCTTATGGCGCGAACTCGATCGTCTCTGTCACTTCTACACTCTTGAAACCGCCGTGTTCCGTGACGTTATCCCCATACAAGAATTCACCCATTTCTCCAAATTGCTCGAGCACGGCTTCGGGTTGTTTCTGATCGCTGGGCAGAAGCGTTTGGAAACCTACCCAGACGGCAATGGTGCCAGCATGCCAGCCATAGAGATCCACTTGCCTAAAGTATCTGCCATCCAGGACGTCCAAGGTGCCCGTTTCGACCTTTGGAACGGACGAGACTTCCGAGGCTTCGTACCTAAGTAGAGTGCGATTTGGTAAATCTGTTTGCCCTTCGATGATAAGCAAGTTCCCAAGGATCCGAGGATTCAGGTTCAGTTCGACAGTTTGCCCGTACGCCGGCGTTGCAGCTGCGACGGTAGCGTTGGCCACGGCCGTCTCAAGGTCCTCGACAACAAGTGTCGGCACGGCGGACGGGTTATCCCGATTGGCAAACATAATAAAAGCCAGGCAGGCACACAAGGTCAGCCCAGCGGTTATCCCGATCCATGCCAATCGTCTCAAATTATCCGGTTGTTTTGGTCGGCTGATTGCGAGTTGCGCAGGTGTGGTCATAGCATCTTCCGCTCTATACATGTTCTCTTTTTACGCTGAGCACAATGAGTGTTTGATGCGATGTTAAAGTGGCTTCCTCTGATCGAAATGGCTGATACATTACGGTCAGCACTCTAAATACGGACGGTCGATCTCCGGCGGCCGAGACGTCTCCCAGATCTATAAACGCGCCAACGGACGGAGGCGCGGCATCCGATTCATATTCAGCAACCAGGACCCGGTCAGGCGCCTCAAACACTGTGTATTTATATAGATAGGATCTTCTATCGACCATTAGTTCACCTAGTGCGCACGCATTATATGGCGAAGGGAAATAAATGGGACCATCATCGCTGTGAAGCCGCCAAAGATCGCCGCCCAGGTGTGTTGGGCTGAAGAAATCCCCCACCCTGGGCGGCGCCGCGTTAGTAAAGTATTGGCTGACACGAAATCGCCCACCGTTGTTGACGAAGGGACCACGACTTCGTAAACATGTTCAATGTTCATCTTTGTTCAATAGGCACATGAATTGGTAGTGAAAGAAAAGAAGAGGGAAAACCATTGCTGTAAAGCCACCGAAGATCGCCGCCCAGACGGCAAATTCGCGCGGTTCCAGCAAGAGCATGGCAAGTAGGAATAACAGCACGATGGATGGGCGCTCTAGCCGGCTTGGGCGCTGGGCTCCCCCGATCCAGTGAACGCGCGCGCGGAGGGGGAAAAAAAGCCCGACCAGGAAGTGTCGGGCGCGCGAAGCGGTAAGCCGGCATAGAAGCCTGATGTATAGCAATACTTTTTGCCTTTTTGTGAACCTTTCAAGCACGTGTTTTATTCGTTGATTTAGATGGGGGTCGTTGTTGTTCATAAAACTGTGCCTCTAACTCCAATCTTTTGACGATTTTCTTTTTCTCTTCTAGGGGAAATAAGGTTAACAAGTACTTGATACGCCGGTCCCACTCATCTTCTTGTGACGCCGTCGGCATGATTCCGGCTGCGCTGAGCACAGTCTCTCTCGGCAATCGAAGCGCATCCGCAATTTTGACCAGAATGTCAGTCGTGGCTGTGCGCTCCCCAGAAATGAGTCGTGAGACCTGTGGCGGATGGACCTGAATTTTCCCGGCTAACTCGGACTGGGTCATATCCTGCTCTTTTAGCTGATCTTTGAGCCATTCTCCAAAAGTTGTTTTCATAGGCAATTAAAGATTACCAGCTTGGTAATACCATTGGGGGAATAATTAATTATTAACTTGACAAAAATTTAAATTCTACATATACTTCCCAATTAGGAAATATTTTATTTCCAAATTAGTAACATTTTGAGAACTAATCCGTCCTGATGGAAAGGTAAACGAATGGCAGAACAACCCAAAAAATACACACAAATCGCTGTGACGCCCTCCACGCAGAAGAAGATCTCGATTCTGGCCGCAGTGATCGGCCCCAGCATCTATGAGCTGGTCGAATCCTGGGCGGACGAAGCCTGGGAAAAAGCCAAAAAGGATGGGCTGGTCACGGATGCGATGATCCAGTCCTCCGAAAAACAATCCCCCTCTGAAAAAAAAAGACCCGCGGCAAGCGCGCGAGAAATAATCCTGGAAGCGGCATAGCCAATGAGTAAGCCTACCCAACCCCTCACCCGCCGGCAGCAGCTCGCCGCCGACATAAAGCGCTGGCGCAGCATGAAAGTTGTCTTTGTCAATGAACCGGACCCCATCCGCGCGGAGCACGTCATGCAGATCGTCGTCAACAGCAATTTGCGCCGGCTGGAAACGCAACTGCAAGAGCCGCGCGATCACCAGCCTGCCGCTCCCAACGCCTGATCATGCTGCAAACTCTCACCATCACCCCACTGCGTCAGCGCGTATATGACTTCATCATTAAATACAAAGTCGACCATGATGGAGTCTCTCCATCGGTCTCAGAAATTGGACAGGCATGTGGGATCAGCTCTACGAGTATCACCCGGTACACCTTGGATTGCCTGGAGCGATTGGGTCTGATCAAGTGTGACTACGGCGCCGGCAAAAGCCGAATGATCAAGGTGGTGGGCGGTCGCTGGATCCCTCCCACACAGGATCGCAAAGGACCAGCTCCCCGCACTCGGGCGGACCACGTTCTTTCAATTCGCTCTTCATCCATCACAGAGTAGCGCAAAGGAAACGGTAATGCAATTAATAGATGTGAATCAGACGGTTTTTAGCCTGAGCTTGGTCGGAGCACTCATTTTGGGTAGTTTTTTTGCTGCTCTCGTGCGCTGGACATCGAAGAAGAAATGGATCGGACAAACGGCCTGGGCGGTGGTGATCGGCGTGAGCTTCACGCTTCTGACGATGATCCCCTTCTTTGGGCTAGAGAACGTGGCTCGGATGTTTTGTTATTTCGCCGCCAGCGGCACGCCGATGATCATCGAATATCTGATGCGGGTCCAGCAGGAAATCCGCGAGGACAACGAAAAGGCAAAGAGTCTGGCAAGCGAGCTCTTCAATGACCGACAAGCCGGCAGTCGGTAAGAACATCTACAAGCAGCAGCTGGTCCGTGGTCGCCACGCTGCCGCAGAAGCCAGACGGGCGCTCCGCCGCATCATCGATGAACAACCTGGACCGCAAACGACGTACATGCTGCTCACAAGCGCAGCACTCTCCCTGGGAGAGATCGAATCGGTACTCAACGAATTGGACGAAATTGGCCGACATGCCAAGAACATAGAAAGCTCGAAACGGAAAACAAATACTGCCCGACTGACGGAATCAGTCGAGCAGTAAGGCGAAGAAAATCTGGTGACTCTCTTCGCCTCCATTTTATCAGAACTTTGGAGGTTCACATGCAATCATCTTTATCAACAAAACCAGTAGCAGTAGCAGCAGCAGTAGTGGCACGGCTGACCGTCACCCGCGCGGTGGGCTGCAAAACCATTATCGAAGTCTACACAGATGCGACATTCAACAGCTTTTACAGATTTTTTACACAGCAGGGCAATCGCCGATCGACGAAGCAGCTGGTACGCACGGCAAACCGGAACGAAGGGCTGCTGCCCTTTCATCAGGCGTACCGGATGATGCCCGGACTCGAGCACCTCGCCGATCGCTGGAGCAAGCAGCCCGGCGTTACGGCCGTAACGGTGCGGATCATCAAGCGCCGCGCGTATAAGCGCTTGATCCAAGCAGCGCCGGACCAGCTGGGACTGACCAAGACCTCCGTGCGGCTGACGTGGCTGGCTTCTCCCAGTGGCTCCTTAGAGGGCGCAGCAGCGAGGCACGCATGAATCAGCATCTGTCCGACACCCAATCCAAGATAGAAACAGCGCGCGGCGAGTCGTTTCCGTACCAGTTTGGAACAGATTTATTGCAGACCAAGATCGTGGTCTACAACACGGAGACAAACACGGTGATGTCGATCGCTCCGGCAGAGGCGCAGCGTAAGGC
>Ga0075429_100000180_pt1 | contig 41123 bp, 36 predicted proteins | sample RhiMetdeltSRZDD3_FD_75295 | JGI IMG/M metagenome (GOLD analysis project Ga0075429, IMG submission 75295) | Populus rhizosphere microbial communities from Tennessee, USA - Rhizosphere MetaG P. deltoides SRZDD3 | ecosystem: Host-associated > Plants > Roots > Rhizosphere > Soil | place: USA...
GGGCGGCAACGGCATCAGCGACGAGTTCGGGGTGGCGCGCCACCTGGTCAACCTCGAGGTCGTCAACACCTACGAGGGCACGCACGACATCCACGCGCTCATCCTCGGGCGCGCCATCACGGGCATCGCCGCCTTCTGACGGCCGCCGTCCCGGCCCGCGACGCCCGGCTTCCCGCACGCGCGTCGCGAGCACCGTCTATGTCCAGTGCAGCCAGCGAGCGATCCCGTCGAAGAAGATGCAATACACGGCGATCGGCGCCGGCAGCCCGAGCAGCGTGCCCAGCAGGTAGCTGCCGAAATCGATGCCCGACAGCGCGAGGACGTAGTTCAGCGCCGGCGCCGTCTGCATCAGCATGCGCAGCAGCAGCACGCTCTGGACCGGGTGGGCGTCAAGTCGCGTGAGGAGGCGCTGGCCGACGCGTCCTCCGATGCCGCGCAAGGCATCTCCGCCGATGGCCCGGATCACGAAGAACGTGAAGATGCAGCACACGCAGGCGGCGACGTAGGTGGCGATGCCGCCCCAGAAGCGTCCCAGCGCCAGCACGGCGGCGGCGAGGAACAACCAGCCCGGAATCTGGATCAGGTTGCCCAGCGTGAACAGCGCGATGTAAAGCAGCAGGCCGGTGACCACGTGCGCGGCAAAGGCATCGTGCAGCATGCGAAGGCTGAAGCGCTCGCGCAGCCCGGAGAACTCGAATACCGCCCAGCAGACGACGACGAAGAGCGCGACGGCAGCGAGGCGGATGGAGCGCGACATCGAGTGATTCTGCCGCCGGCGTCAGCGCGGACGCCAGCGCGCGTGAGGTCGGATACGGAACCGATGTCCACAGGCACCCCTCACCAGGCTTCGCTCGGCAAAGGGCGCAAGGCAGCCGCCGGGGGCGTGCCGTCGCCGCCGTTGGGAACGCCCCTCACCGACACCCCGGCGGCCCGTTGAGGTCGGGGGTCGGGCCGTACACGCGGCAGCATCCCCACAGCCGCGGCGGCGGCCAGGTGTTGTCCGACTCGTTCGACTCCAGCACGCGCCCGGCCCATTGCGAAGTGCCCGCGGCCTTCGGGTCGACCACGGCCACGGTGCAGACGTCCCAGTCCTGAGCCCGGTTCGCCAGGAACACGCGGCCGGCATACGACTTCACGCCCGCACCGGCGGCTAGGCCGGACAGCACGACCGGGCCCAGCGGCACCGGCGCCGTCGGATTGGTGCGGTACAGCGGGTCCTTCACCTCGGTCATCACCGCGACCTCGAAGCCGCCGGCGCTACGCACACCGTTGTTCACCAGTTCGACCGTGATGTCGACCGCCTTCTCGATCACGGTGCCTTCGACGTTGGTGACCTCCAGGTTCGGCAGGGCGATGACGATGCCCGGCTTCGGGTCCGTGTCGAGAACCACGTCGTAGCGGCCCGGGTAGAGCTCGCTCAGCTTGCAGTCGCTCACGCGCAGTCCCCAGGGCGTGCGGGTGAACTGGCACGCGCTTGCACCGTGCGCGGCGCACACGCTCGCCACCGCACATGCAGCGGCGGCGAGGGTTCGGATGGCTGGCTTCATGATGGGCTCCAGTGATGAAGTGGCGGATGAGGCACCTGCTAGTCGGCGCGCACACCCCTTGCGATACATGACCCTGCGGGCGCCCCCCTAGCCATAGGGATGCGCGGACGAGGACGGCGTTCCGCGTACCTCATCGTTGTAGAACCGCTCGGTGGCCAGGTCCTGCCAGGCGCGCCGCGACCGGCAGCCGCCGCGGCGCACCGGCGCGCTCACGACGGGCTGCTGAAGCGCGCCGTGCAGTGCTTGTCTTCGTTCATCACCAGCGTCGGGGTGGGCGACGAACCGAAGCCCGCGCAATCGCCGCCCCAGCCCATGAAGCGGCCGGCCGCGCGCAGCAGGTTGAACGACAGCGCCACCGCCGCGCCGGGCGCGTAGAGCTCCTGGCAGTCCGGCCCGGCGGCGGTGCAGACGACGCCGTGGTCGCCGCTCTCGACGATGCCGTCCTGGCCGAACACGACCATCTCGAGTAGGAAGCGCCCGCCGCCCACCGCGCGCTTGAACGCGGCACCGACGCTGCGAGCGGCGGTCATGTCGACCTCGCACACGGGGATCGATCCGGTGGGCGAGGGGGCGAGGCGGTCGCAGCCGTTCCAGCCGTCGAACGCCGATCCGGCGTCCTCGCTGGCCAGCAGGCGCACGGTCGACCCGACGTCGAACGACGCGCCGCACGTGTCGCCGCAGGCGATGCCGGCGGGCGCGCTGACGACGCTGCCGCTGCCGTTGCCGCCCTTCTGCACGTCCAGCCGCAGCGTGCTGGGCGGCGGCCCGGCGAAGGTCGCGGTGCAATGCTTGTCGGCGTCGAGCGTGAGCTCGAAGGCGGTCGCGCCGCCGTGCGCGGCGCAGTCGCCGCCCCAGCCCTGGAAGCCCTCGGCGTGCGTGAACACGCCGAGCGTGATGCGCGTGGGCAGCATCGTGCCCGCGATCAGGCGATCGTAGACGTGCTCGCAGTCATGCTCGGCGCCGTAGAACGCGCCGCAGCGAATGCCCTCGTCGCCGCTGCGCACGCTGCCCGTGCCGACGACGCTCACGCTCAGCCGGAAGCGGTCCTGCGCCTGCCCGAACACCGCGCGCACGCGCCGGTCGCGGTCCATGCGCACGCGGCAGCGGGCCGCGCCGCCGCTGTGGGGGGCGGTGAGCTCGTCGCAGTCCTCCCAGCGCAGGAAGGCGTCGACGCTGCCGAGCGCCACCGCGAGCACGACCTCGCTGCCGGCGGGGAAGCTCGCGCTGCAGGGCGCGGCGGCGGCCGTGCCGCAGACGAGCCCCGCGGGCGTGCTGCTCACGACGCCGGTGCGGCTGCCGGACTGCTCCAGCGTCAGCGTGAAGCTCGGGCCGGCGGGCGTCGGCTCGGGGGCGTTCGCGCTGCCGAGGCACTGCCGCGCCTCGACCGTGGCGGGCGTCACGGCGACCGCGGCGGTGTCTGCGCTCGCCGGCGCCGCGACCGCCCGCGCCGGACGATCGAGCACGCCCGCGCTCACCGCGAGCGGCGCGGTCGAAACGGCCGCCGGTGGCAGCGAGCTGAGATGCGCGTTGCAGCCGGCGGCGGGCAGGCCGTCGGCGCCCAGCCGCAGCAGCCAGGCCTCGGAGCGCTCGCCGAGCGAGTCCGAGCCGCCGGCGACCAGCACGCCGCCGTCGGGCAGCACCTGCAGGTCGTGCAGCCGCTCGTCGAGGAAGGCGCCGTAGCTGCGCGTCCACTGCACGGCACCGTCGCGATCCAGGTGAAGCAGCAGCACGTTGGACTGCCCGAACGGCTGGCCGGGCCCCTGCGGCGCGATTGCCGCGACCTCGGTGGTGCCGATGACGTAGCCGCCGCCCGGCGCCTGGCGCGCCTTGGCCGTGCGCGGCGGCTCGACCGACGCGCCTTCCACGCCATAGCGGCGCGCCCAGACCACCGCGCCGGTCGCATCCAGCTTCATCACGTGGACCAGCGGGCCCGCAGCGGCGGCGCCGGAGACCAGGAAGCCGTCGTCGCGCTGGCCGTCGCCGTCCTCGTCGAGGGGCTCGACCGAGTCGCCCCCCAGCCCGCCGTAGCGGCGACTCCAGAGCGGCTGGCCGGCGGCGTCCAGGCGCATGACGAAGGCCGTCGACACCGCCGGCGTGCCAATGCGCCCCGCCACGACGTAGCCGTCCCCGCCCACCGCCTGCACGTCGCGCACGTCCAGCCCGCCGCCGAACTCGCCCGTCTGCCAGGCGACCTGCCCGTCGGCGGTGACCTTGATCAGGCGCAGCGCCTCGCCGTCGCCGGCGGCCAGCACGACGCCGCCATCGACGGCGCTCGTCATGCCGACCGGGAGGGCGTCGGACGCCGCGTCGATGCGGCGCTGCCAGTCGACGCGCCCGTCGGTCACGCGCACGAGCCAGTGCGAGTCCCGAGCGTCGTCGTCGAAGCTGTTCGAGCGGCCGGCGACGATGAAGCTGCCGCGCTCGATCTCGACCACCGCGACGGCGACGTCGTCGCCGAGGATGTCGTGGATGCGCACCGGCGGCCCGGCCCGCAGCGCGTCCGACAGCGGCTCGGGCGAGAACCACGATGTCCACTCCTGCGCGTGGGAACGGGTGGCGAGGATGCGGGTGGGCGAGGCGATCTGCGCCGACGTGGCGTCGAAGCGGGTGGACGACGCGACGCGCGTCTGCAGCGTCGCCGCATCGAGCACCAGCCGCTGCGTGGTGCCGCGCAGCCGGCGCGAAAGCGCGACGAGGCTCGTCTCGTCGAGCATGCGCAGGTCGGCGATCACGGCGGTCTCCTCGTCGATGCGCTCGGCGATGCGCTCGCCGGCGGCCGACAGCCGCAGCAACTGGGCGCGCGGCTCGCGGTAGTTGTCGTCGGGATTGCCCTCGACGTAGAACGATCCGCCGGCGTAGAGCTCGCACGTCGGCGCCGCGCCCGCGCCCGCCGCCGTGCAGCGCTCGGCGAGCGCGCGCACGCTGATGCCGTCGACGTCGTGGCGCCATACGACGCGGCCGCCGCTGTCGAGTCGCAGCAGCCGACTGTAGGAGCCGAAGGCGTCGTACGCGATGACCAGACCGAGATCCTGCGTCTGCAGCGCCGCATAGGCGTCGCCGGTCTCCTCGTCGACCTGCCACGCGGGGTTGCCGGCGGCGTCCAGACGCAGGATGCGCAGGCGCGGGCGCCCGTCGAAGGTCCCGACGAAGGCCAGCACGGCGCCGTTGTCCGACGTCGCCGTCACGAGGGGCCGCGAGGTGTAGCCGTACTCGTCGACGAAGCGGCGCTGCCAGAGCACCTGGCCCTGGGCGTCGAGGCGGGCGGCGAACACCGACACGGCGTCGACCGACACGCGGCTCGTGTCGGCGTCGACGACGTTGGCCGTGCTGGTGCCGGCCACGACGTAGCCGCCGTCGGGCAGGACGCGAACGTCGCTCGCCGTGTCGTCCGCGGACTCGCCGCGCCCGAACGCGGGGCCGGCGAACGCCCGGCCGGGCCACGCGCCGCTGTCGAGCTCGCGCTGCCATTCGACCTGTCCGGCGGCGTTGTGCTTGGCGACCCACAGGTCGACGCCGGTCGGGGTCGGGGCGGGCGCGTCGGTGTTTCGGTCGTAGGCGCGGCCGGCCGCGATGGTGCCGCCGTCGGCCGTCGGGCGCACGAGATCGAAGTCGCGGCGCCGCTCGGACGTGACGGCCGCGCGGCCACCGATGGCGCGCTGCCATTCGGTGTTGCCGGCGGCGTCGAGCTTGGCGATCCACACGTCCGTATCCCCGCCTTGGCTGTCGCCGCCGACCGCGCCGACGAACACGTAGCCGCCGTCCCGCGTCGCCGCGGCCGCGCGGGCCTCGTCGAAGCCGGGGCCGCCGAAGGAGCGGGAGAAGGTCGTGGCTGTGCGGCTGCCGGTGGCCGCGTCGGCGGCGCCGTCCGTGCTGCTGCCGCCACCACCACCACCGCCGCCGCCGCAGCCGGCGGCGGCGAGCGCCATCGCCAGACTCCAAAGCCATGCGAATGCCCGCGTCATGTTGCGTCTCCTGTCGTGCGTTCGCGAAATCGTGCGAACTTGCGTCAGTCGGCGCGGGGTGGCCCGCATGACAGGCGGGGCCACGGACTAGGGAGGCGATTTCGGCGTTGGGGGCCCCAGGTCCGATCCCTCGGTCTTGCGCAGCGTCGGCAATCCCACGCCCGCGGCGTCGAAATCGCCGTCGGCGACTACGGAGGGCTACTCCGATGCCTCATGCTTCGGTGATGAGCGCGAGGCGTGACGCGGCCTCCTTGAGCCGGTGGCCGCCATCCGTCGCTGCACTGCAGCCGCCCCTCACCCCCGCCCTTCTCTCCCCGCGAGCGGGGAGAGGGGGCAAGACCGTCTGCCGCGCGGACTCCTAACCGCACCCCACCGCGCGCAGCACCTGCATCGGCCCGACGTCGCGCACGCGGTCGAGGTGCTCCCGCAAGGGCACGAACAGCGAGCCGGCGAAGCCCAGCGCGTTCACCGGGATCGCCTCGAAGCAGGCGCGCGAGCGCGGCACGACGAGCATCCAGCCGCGGCGAACCAGCAGGTTGTACGGTGCGCACTGCTGCTCCCCGTCCGCCGCGGCGACGGCGCCGATGCCGCACCGTCGCAGCAGCGCGCGGTAAAGCGCGTGCAGCGCCGGCGCGCCGGCCTGCGGCGCCAGGCGCGCGAACGCATGCGCGAAGGGCAGCGGGGCGTCGTGGCCCAGCACCGGTTCCATCGGCACGGCGTCGGGCACCTCGGTCGAGAGCGGAAGGGGCACGAACTGCAGGTGCTTGCGCCGCTGGCTGGCCCCGGCTTCGGCGCCGCCGTTGTAGAAGCCCAGCCCGTCGACCGCGTCCAGGCAGGCCGCGAGCGCCGCGAAATCGTCGACGGTGAGCAGGAGATCCTGGCGCTCGAAGCGCCGCGTGACGAGCAGCACGTGGCCGGCGAGCACCTGGAACTTGTTCAGCAGCACGTCGTGCGCCGGCGCGAGGTGCGCCACGAACAGGGCCGGGTCGGGGTCGCCGAGCGGGTCGGCAGCCGCGGCCGGGCGGGCCGCCTCCTTGCGCGCGAGGCTCGACACCGCGCGCACGGCGAAGCGCACGCCGCCGTCGTCCAGCAGGATCGTCTGCGTCTCGATGGGCTGCAGCGCGCCGGCGGCCAGGGCGCGCCGTGTCGCCTCCTGGACGATGGACGGGGAGAACACGCCCCCATTCTGGCGCCGCGCCGGTCGATGGGGAACCGGTTGCAGGTGATGCCCCACGGGGAGGAAGATCGACGCCGACGCGCCAGCGCCCCGCATCCCGCCTTGGAGGTCGCCATGAAGGTCGAGCCCTACCTGTTCTTCGATGGTCGCTGCGAGGAGGCGATCGACACCTACCGGCGCGTGTTGGGCGCCGAGGTGACCCTGCTGATGCGCTACCGGGAGGCCCCCGAGAAGCCGCCGCCCGGCATGGTGCCCGAGGGATGGGACGACAAGGTCATGCACGCGAGCCTGCGCATCGGCGACAGCGTGGTGATGCTGAGCGACGGCAAGTCGGCCGGCGGGCCGAAGCCGAACGGCTTTGCGCTGTCGGTCACGGTGCCGAGCGCCGCCGACGCGCAGGCGGCCTTCGATGCCCTTGCCGAGGGCGGCCAGGTCGTGATGCCGCTCGGCAGGACCTTCTTCGCGCCGTCGTTCGGCATGGCGACCGACCGCTTCGGCGTGTTGTGGATGGTGATGCAGGGCCCGTGACCGGGGGCTCGCCGCGGGCGCGCGGGAGCGGGTCGCCGCGCCGCGGCGCCTTCGCCGCTCGATCGCTGCACGGCGGTGCGTGCCCGGCGTGCGCCGGTCGCGCTGCGGGCAGGCATGCGCCCTGCTGGCTCGCTCGTCGATGCAGACCCCGACCGACATGACCGGCGACGAGCGGCCCGGCGACCTCCCGATGCCCGCGGCGCGCGAGGCGTCCGATGCGCCGCGCGAACGCTATGCCTATGCCTGCGCCATGTCGCTGCCGGGCGAGCCGGGCGCACGCTGGACCGCGGAGGCACCCGACCTGGACGCGTGCCGTTCCGAGGGCGACGGCGCGGCCGAGTGCATCGCCAACATCGCCGATGCGGTGGAGGCCTGGGTCAGCGCCGCACGCCAGCGCGGCGACGCGCTGCCCCCGCCCACGCCGCTCGACGTCCTCGCGCGGCGGCCGGCGTTCGCCAAGGCGCTCTGGCTGCTGATCGTGCGGCGCGAGAAGCCGGACGACCTGGCGGTGTCGAAGGCGCTCGCGGAGGCCGGCGCGCTGCCCTCGCTCGGGGCGCTGACCGCCGACCCGGCGCCGCCGGCGCAGCCGCTGCCCGCTGCCGACCCGGCGCCGGGCGCCGCGACCTGACCGCGCGCGATGCGCGGCGCCGCGGGCCCCGGCGGGACCGGCGGCGCCTCGAGGGGTCGCGGCTCACGTCCCCCTCACATCCCCTTGTGCATCGAGGGCCCGATCACGTCCCCGAACGGCGGCGGGGGCGGGGGCGGGAAGGGGAACTTCTTCGGCACCGTGCCGCACCAGTCGTCGATGAGGCTGTGCGTGCCGCGCGCGAGGACGGCGCCGGCCTCGGCCGCCTTCGGGGGCAGCGGCTGCGGGTTGAGGCCCGCCTGCTCGAAGCGGGTGACCAGCCCGGCGATCTTGTCTGCCAGCGAGGCGCCGAAGCGCGGATCGGGACCCGGCGGCACCGGGCCCTTGGGTCCGGCGACCGGCACGTCGATCGCCAGGCGGGACACGGCAGCCGAGAGGGCCGAGACGGCGTTGAGGGGGGACATGGGGAGGCTCCTTCCTGTGCGGCACGACCATCGCGCCGCTGAGGGTGCATTGCATGCGCTGCGCGCCCGGCCGCATAGACGGGACCGGTCGCAGTGGCAGCGGTCCCATCCGGTGCGCCCCTTGGGCCAGGCCCGGCCGGCGCGCGCGCACGCGAGTGGCGGCCGGCGCGATACTCGCCTCCCGATCCGCATCGAGGAGACCCGCATGGGAACGAAGGTCGAGTTCAAGCGCCCGGACGGCAAGGCCGTGTCGGGCTACTTCGCCGAAGCCGAGTCGCCGCTCGGCGCGGTGGTGGTGATCCAGGAATGGTGGGGCGTGAACGACCAGATCCGCGGCGTCGCGGACCGCTTCGCGGGCGCGGGCTTCAGCGCGCTGGTGCCCGATCTCTACCGCGGCAAGAGCACCGCGAAGGCCGAGGAGGCGAACCACCTGATGGGCAGCCTCGACTTTGGCGACGCCGCCTCGAACGACGTGCGCGGCGCGGTGCAGTTCCTCAAGGGCCGGCGCATCGGCGGCGGCAAGGTGGGCGTGACCGGCTACTGCATGGGCGGCGCGCTCACGGTGCTCGCGATGACGATGGCCCCGGAAGCCGACGCCGCCGTGGTCTGGTACGGCCTGCCGCCGCTCGAGTTCGTGGACGCGTCGAAGTTCGGCGCGCGGCCGGTGATGGCGCACTGGGCCACGCAGGACCAGGCGTTCGCGATCGACAAGGTGGACGCGCTCGAGGCGAAGCTGCGCGAGGCGCGCGTGCACTACGAGGGCCACCGCTACCTGGCGCACCACGCCTTCGCCAACGAGACGGCCGTGGGGCCGCACCGCATCGGCATCACGCAGTACGACCCGGCGTGGGCCCAGCTCGCGTGGGACCGCACGATGCGGTTCTTCGGCAGGCACGTCGGCTGAGCCGACAGAGCGACCGCACCCTTCGACAAGCTCAGGACAGGCCCTTCGACAAGCTCAGGACAGGCCCTGCGAAGCTGTGCCGCGGAGTCGGCTCACTCAGAGCCGGGCCGACCGTTCGCAGGCGAATCGTTCACAGGCTCTGATCTGAGGCCGCCCATCCGCCGGCCCCATCCTGCGGCCGCGTCGCGCCATCACGCCAAGCGGCACGCGGGGCGGGCGTCGGCGCGCCGCGTCACGCCACGTCCAGCGCCACCGTCCCCAGCCGCTCGATCTCGATACGCGTGCGCATCCCCGCCTCCAGCCATTGCGTCTCGACCAGGCTGCCCAGCATCACGAACTCGCCGGCGCGCAGCGGCTCTGCGTCGCCGATGAGCCGCGCGTTGGCGAGCCACGCGAGCGCCGCGAGCGGATGGCCCATCACCGAGGCGCCGGTGCCGCGGCCCACCTCCTTGCCGTCGATGACGATGGCGCCGGCCAGCGCCGCCAGGTCGATGTCCCGCCAGTGCGTCACCGGCTCGCCCAGCACGCAGCCGCTGTGGAAGAAGTCGTCGGCGATGAGCAGCGGCACCCCCGCGGTGCGGAAGTCGCGATAGCGGTCGTCGACGATCTCGATCGCCGGCATCACCGCGCGCACGGCGTGCGCGACGTTCGCGCGGTCGTAGGGGGCGTCGGCGGCGAGCAGGTCGCGCCCCAGCTCCACCGCGATCTCGCACTCGATGCCCACGCGCACGAAGCGGCGGCGCGGCACGCGCGCGTGCCCGCGCAGCACGGCGGCGGCGTGGATGCGGCCGCTGGCGGGGTTCGGGATGCCGAGGAACGCCTGCATGACCGCCGTGGTGCAGCCGATCTTGTGGCCGACCGGCGGCCCGAGACCGGCGCGCTCGAGCAGCGGCCGGGCGGCCCCCTGCACGGCGTAGCCCTCGGCCTCGGTGCGCGGCGCGAGCGCCTCGGGCAGCGCGTCGATCGGGGCGAGCGTGCGGCGCTGCTCGACCAGGATCTCGGCCGCGCGGCGCCAGCGCTGCGGGTCGGGGGGGCGGTCGTCGGTATCGTTCATCGGGGGTCCTCCATGCGTTCTCGTCGCGTCGCCCGGCTCCGCAGGCCCGGCTTCAGCCGAACAGCCGGATCGCCAGCCGCTCCAGCAGCGGGCGGGCCCGCCAGGCCGCGATCGCCTCGTCGGCGAAGTCGCGGCCCACGGGCGTCATGCGGTAGTAGCGCGCGCCGGCGAAGCCGTGCGGGTTGTCGAACTCGGCGATGAGGCCGTGGCGCATGAGGTCGGGGAAGGACCACATCAGCCGCACGCCGTCCAGCAGGCTTTCGTCGGAGCCGTCGTCCAGCCGCACGAGAACGCCCCCGCGGCGCAGGGCCGCGAGGGCGTCGATGAACTCGCCGCGGCTGGTGATCACGGATCCAGCATACGACGGCTGCCGTGTCCGCCGCCCCCCGGGGCCTCCCGGGGTCGGCGGCCCGGCGCGGCGGCGGGCGCCACCGGCTACGGCGCCGGGATGGCGAACGGCGCGGTGTCGGCGTCGATCGACTCGAGGAAGCGCACCAGGTCCATGAGCTTCGCGGGATCGTCGAACGGATCCGCCGCGCCGGCCGGCAGGCCCGCGGTGCGGTGCGGCTTGAGCGCCATCACCTCCTGCAGCGTCTGCGCCGAGCCGTTGTGCAGGTACGGCGCGAGGGCGAAGGCGCCCAGCAGCGAGGGCGGGTTGAAGCCGCGCGCGCCGGCGGCGGCCGTGCCGTTCTGCTTGATCTCGTTGGGGTTGGTGGCGAAGAACGTGCCCACGTCGCGCAGCACGTCGAGCGTCACCGGCACGCCCTGGTCGGCCACGATCGTCGGCGCGGCGGGCAGCGTGTTCACGCGCCCCGACGCCCAGCCCGCGCCGCCATGGCACGAGGCGCAGTTGGCCGCGCCGAACAGCTGGCGCCCGCGCTGGATCTGCTGGCCGAGCGCCGTGGTCGCCGCCTCGCCGGCGAGCGGCGAGCGCGGCGTGCCGACGCCGGTGGCGACGTAGAAGGCGAGGGCGTCGAGCTGCGCGCTGCGGCCCGCGTTCTTCACGTTGAGCGGGGGCTTGCTGCCGCCGGCGCCGCTGCCGTCCGGCCCGCCCGCCGTGTTGCCCGCCGCGTCGACGATGAGGCCCAGGCCGCCCGAGACGTCCAGGATGTTGTTCTGGAAGTCCTGGATCTCGTTGTTGATCGCCGAGTGGTTCAGCAGCTTGAGGTCGTTCGCGTCCTTCGGGTTGAAGCTGGCGTGCAGCGACGACGTGCGGCGCGGGCCGGCCCCGAAGATCCACACGACGTTGTCGGTGCGGCCGAAGCCGTGGCAGGCGACGCACGAGCTCCAGCCCTCGTTGGACAGGCGCGCCGGGAAGCGCTGCACCACGCCCGACAGCTCCGGCGTGCCGAGCGCGGCCAGGTCCACGCCGGTGGAGCTGTCGAACACCGCCTTGCCGATCAGGCGCCGGGCGGCGTCGGAGCCGGGCTGCGGCAGCGCCGCGGTCGGGATCGTGGCGACGACGCTCTCGGTGCGCAGGTCGATCACCGACACGTCGCGCGAGTTCTCGTTGGCGACGTAGGCGCGCGTGTCGTTCGAATCGATCACGAGGCCGCGCGGCCCCTGGCCCACCCGGATGCGCACGATCGCGCCCGGGTCGCCGGCCGCCTTCGGCGCGTTGACGGTGGGCGTGCCGTCCGCGTCGAGCGCGACCTTCACGACCACGTTCGACGACAGCGACACCGCATAGCCCTCGTTCGCGTGGTGCTTGAACGCCACCGCCCAGGGCACCGCGAGGAACAGGCGCTTGCGCTCGTCGGCCGGGTCGGCCACCTCGAAGTTGATGCCGCGGTTCATGTTGATCGTCTGCGACGTGCCGCCCGCGCGGCCCTCGGCGTCGGTCGTCGTGTCCAGCACCGACAGGCACGACTGCACGTTCACGTTGAAGCGCACCGGGCCGTCGGGCGAGGCGCAGGTGTTGGGCAGGTAGGCGCGGCTGCCCTTGATCGCGATCGCCTGCATCATGTTCGGGAACGCGCCGGTCACGACGTCGAACACGGGCTTGCCGGCCGCATCGGTCTTCGGCGCGAGCTTCCTCAGCGCCGAGCCGTTGGAGCGGAAGCCGGTGTCGGCCATCGGCTCGAGCACCGCCTGCTTCGCGACGGTGTCGGTGGCAGTGGCAATGACCGCCACGCGGCCTTCCTTGTAGTCGTCGGCGCCGATCGTGAGGGTGCCGGCGCGCACGCCGGCGCGGTCCACGCCGAAGAACTGCGTCACGTAGACCTTCTCGTCGGCGTCGTCGGCGTCGCCGTCGTTGGTGATCGCGACGCCGCGCGGCTCCAGCCCCACCCCGGCGATGGTGCGCACCACCTGCATGGCGGCCGGATCGACCACCGACACCGTGTTGGAGCGGGCATTGGCCACGTACAGCCGGCTGCCGTTCGGCGTGAAGGCGAGTCCGTAGGGCTCGGTGCCCACCTTCACCGTGCCCAGCTTCGCGTAGGGCTTCGCGGTGGCGTCGAGCACGGTGAGCGTGTCGTCGCCGGCGTTGGCGACGAACACGCGCCTGCCGTCCGGCGAGATCGCGAGGTTGCGCGGCTCGCGGCCGACGGCCACTTCGGCCAGCTTCTCCGTCGCGCCGCCCGCGACGTTCAGCGCGGTGACGGTGTTCGTGTCGGGATTGGCCACCCACACCGTGGCGTCGTCGCGGCTGATCTGGATCGGCCCCGAGTTCTGCGGGCCGGCGGCCGTGACGGCGGCCGGCGCGGGCGCCGGCGGCGGCGGGGCCTCGTTCCCGCCGCCGCCACCACCGCCCCCGCCACACCCGGCGAGGGCCCCCAGCGCCGCGAACGCGGCCACCAGCGCGGCGCGAGCGTCGCCGCGCGCACGAATGCACGTATCCATCGATGTCCTTTCCGAGAGTCGAGATGAAGGTCGTGTCTGCGCGAGCCGTGTCACGTGTTCGACGGGCACGGGTCATCCACGCCGGGACCTACGGAGCGGGACGGGGAACGGATTAGGGGGTCGCGACCGACTTGAAGTAGATGAGCTCGGGGTCGCCTTCGTCGAGGTTCTCCACCCAGCCGGTCGGCACGAAGCCGACCTTCTCGAACAGCGCGCGCGCGCGCCGGTTCGACACGTTGGTGGAGGTGAACAGCTTCGGCGTGCGGCAGTGCATCTCGGCCGCCTTCATGAGCCGCTCGGCGATGCCGCGGCGCCGATGGCGCTCGGCCACGCACACGAGCGCGATGAAGCCGTGGCCGAAGAAGCTGTACTCCAGGACGAGGAAGCCGAGCGGCTCGCCGTCGAGCTCGGCCACGAGGCAGCCGCCTTCGTCCGCCGCGCGCGCCACCAGGGCCCGGCGGCCGGGGTCCGACCGGGCGCGCGGGTCGCAGTGCATCAGGCCATCGATATCGCAGGCGCTGGCGAGACGGACGACGTGCATGGGCGAGACGTTGTTGTTCTGGCGATGACGAGGCGGCCGGCCGCCGTGCAACGTACCACAGCGCCGGTGCGATGGGCGCGCGCGCGGCGAGCGGCGTGCGGCACGCGGCGCGGGCGATCCCGGCCCCAGTCTGCCACCGCCTCCGGCGGCGGCGCACCGCCCCGGCCCGGTGGATGACGCGCGCCGCGATGCACCCTACAGTGGCGGCTTCATCCGGAGGTCCGCTCCATGGCCACCGTCACCGATCCCGCGCGCGCGCCGCAAGCCATTCGCCGCATCGCGGACCTGCCCGGGCCGCCCGGGCTGCCGCTGCTCGGCAACCTGCTGCAGATCGAGCGCGAGCGGCTGCACCGCCAGGCCGAGCGGTGGGCCGCCGAATACGGCGACGCGTACCGCTTTCGCATCGGCGGGCGGCAGTTCGTCGTGCTGTCCCATCCCGACGCGGTGTCCGCGGTGCTGCGCGACCGGCCCGACGGGTTCGAGCGCACGCAGCGCCTGTGCGAGACCGCGCGCGAGATGGGTTTCGGCGGGCTGTTCTCGTCGAATGGCGAGGCGTGGCGGCGCCAGCGGCCGATGGTGCTCGCGGGGCTGGATCCCGCGCACATCAAGGCGTTCTTTCCCACGCTCGCGAAGGTCACCGGCCGCTTCGCGCGGCGCTGGCGGCGCGCCGCGGCCGCGCGCGAGGCGATCGACCTGCAGGGCGACCTCATGCGCTACACCGTCGACGTGACGGCCGGCCTGGCGTTCGGCGCCGACATCAACACCGTCGAGTCGCAGGACGACGTGATCCAGAGCCACCTCGACAAGATCCTGCCCGCGCTGTTCAAGCGGCTGCTCGCGCCGTTGCCGCACTGGCGCGTCGGCGCGCTGAAGCTGCCGGCCGAGCGCGCGCTGGAGCGCCATCTCGATGCGCTGCGCGGCGCGGTCGACGCCTTCATCGCCGACGCTCGCCGGCGCCTCGCGGAGCGCCCCGAGCTGCGCGAGCATCCCACCAACCTCATCGAAGCGATGGTGGCGTCGCGCGACCGCGAGGGCAGCGGCATCCGCGACGAGGACGTGTCGGGCAACGTGCTCACCATGTTGCTGGCCGGCGAGGACACCACCGCCAACACGCTGGCGTGGGCGATCTGGCTGCTGCACCGCAACCCGGCCGCGGCCCGGCGCGCGGCGCAGGAAGCGCGCGCGGTGCTGGGGGAGGCGGGGCTGCCCGCGCGGCACGAGCAGCTCGCCGCGCTCGACTGTATCGAGGCCTGCGCGCACGAGACCATGCGGCTGAAGCCGGTGGCGCCGCTGCTGATCGTGCAGGCCGCGCGCGACACCGTGGTGGCCGGCATCGAGGTGCCGGCGCGCACGCTCGTCATGTGCCTCATGCGCCCGGCGGCGGTCGATGCGTCGCGCTTCGCCGAGCCCGATGCCTTCCGGCCCGAGCGCTGGCTCGAGGGCCTGTCGGCCACGTCGGCCAAGCGCGTGGCGATGCCCTTCGGCGCGGGGCCGCGCATGTGCCCGGGACGCTACCTGGCGCTTGCCGAGATGAAGACGGTGCTCGCGATGCTGCTCGCGACGTTCGAGATCGAGGACGTGAGCACGCCCGACGGCGGCGACGCGCGCGAGCGCCTGGCCCTCACGATGTCGCCGGTGGGGTTGCGCATGCGGTTGCGCGAACGGACCGCGTGACGCCGCGCACCGGCGTCAGGCGGACGCGACGGGGTTGAAGCGGATGAGCGCGCCTTCGCCCGCCTCGTCGAGGCGGCGCGCCAGGCGCGCGAGCAGGCGCGTCAGCTCGGCGTGGTCGTCGCGGTCCATCGCCGCGCCCGGCGCGCGCACGCGCGCGGACGCGATGAGCCCGCGGCGGCGGAAGATCTCCTTGCGCACGGCCAGGCCGATGCCCGGCTGCTGCTCGTGGCGCACCAGCGGCAGGAACAGGTCGTAGAGGTCCTCGCCCGCGTCCGGCCGGCCGGCGAAGAACCGCTCGCACACCTCGATCAGCATCTCGGGGAAGGCGACGCCCGTGTTGGCGCCGTCCACCCCGCGCAGCAGCTCCTGCGGCAGGTGCATCGCGCTGTTGCCCACCAGGATGCTGACGCGCTCGCGCTCGCCGGCCGCCTCCTGCGCGCGCAGCTTCGTGATCTTGCGCAGCGCGGGCGCCTCCTCGTGCTTGACGATGCAGATGCCGGCGTGCCGCTTCACCAGCGCACCCACCGTGGCCGCCGACATGAACACGCCGGTGGTCTGCGGGAAGTCCTGCAGCGCGACGGGCGTGTCGCCCAGGCGCGCGAACAGGCCCTCGAACCAGCCGAGGATCTGGTCCTCGGTCTTCAGGCCGGCGCCGGGGGCGACCATGATCCCGGAGGCGCCGGCATCCATCGCGCCGGCCGCGAACGCGTGCAGCGGCTCGAAGCCCGACTGGCTGGCGCCCACGATCACCTTGAGCCGTCCGCCCGCGCGCTGCAGCACGCGGCGCACGAGCCCGGCGGACTCGTCGGCGGACAGCTTGTTCGCCTCGCCCAGCACGCCGAGCACGGTGACGCCCGGCACGCCGCACGCGACGAAGAAGTCGACGAGGCGGTCCATGCTGTCGAGGTCGACGCGGCCGTCGTCGTGGAAGGGGGTGACGGAGATCGGGTAGACGCCGCGCTCGCGGCGGGTGAGGAGCTGGGTCATGGGGGCGGCTCGGGCAGGGAGGCGGCCAAGATACCCGATCCGCACCACGCCCTCTGCCGCTGGCGGGAGAGGGCAGGGACGGGGGCGGTGCCAAACTCCGCAACCTCATCCCTGCCCCTGTCCCGCCAGCGGGAGAGGCACACCCTTGCGAGCGCCCGATGAACCTTCCCGCCCACCAGCTCTCGATGACGGTCCTCATGACCCCGGACACCGCCAACTTCGCCGGCAACGTCCACGGCGGCACGCTGCTGAGGCTGCTCGACCAGGCGGCCTATGCGTGCGCCAGCCGCTATGCGGGGCGCTACGTGGTCACGCTGAGCGTGGACCAGGTGATGTTCCGGCAGCCCGTGCACGTGGGCGAGCTCGTCACCCTGCTCGCCTCGGTGAACCACACGGGCACGTCGTCGATGGAGATCGGCATCAAGGTGATCGCCGAGGACATCCGCACGCAGACCGTGCGCCACGTCAACAGCTGCTTCTTCACGATGGTGGCGGTGGACGACGACCGCAAGCCCGTGCGCGTGCCGCCGCTCGCGCCGCAGACGCCCGACGAGCGGCGGCGCCACGCGGCCGCCGTCGTGCGCAAGGAGATGCGCATCGAGCAGGAGCGCCGCTTCGCCGCCCTGCGCGCCGCGGGCTGACGCGCGCGCCGGGCGCGGCGCACAGGGAACGTCGCTTGCTCGTCGTTGGCGCCACGGAGGCCCTGCCATGCTCGAAAAACTGCCCGACGCCGTCGGCCACGCCCTGCGCGACCGCCGCGCCGGCCTGGACAAGACGCTGTTCTCGCGCCTGCCGCTCGCCGCGGGGCAGGGCGCGATCCAGGTGAAAAGCCTCGCGTTCGAGGACCATGCGCCGCTGCCGGCGCGCTGCACCGCCGACGGCGCGGGGACGTCGCCGCCGCTGCAGTGGACGGGCGTGCCGGGCGCGGCGGAGTCGGTCGTCCTCATCGTGGAGGATGCCGACGCGCCCACGCCCGCGCCGCTCGTGCACGCCATCGCGGCGAACCTGCCGCCGGGCGACGGCGCGCTGCCCGAAGGCGCGCTGGACAAGGGCAGCGACGCGGGCGCCGACGTCGACCTCGGTCGCAACTCCCTGCTCGCCACGGGCTGGCTGCCGCCCGATCCGCCGCCGGGCCACGGCCCGCACCGCTACGTGTTCCAGCTCTTCGCCCTCGGCGCGGGCCCCGCGCTGGGCGGCACGCCCGGGCGCGACGCCGTGATGCACGCGGTGCAGGAGCGCGGCCTCGCGAGCGGCTGCCTGGTGGGAACCTACGAACGGCACGACACGACGGTCAGGACCGACGACGCGGCGACAGTGCCGGTGGGGACGGTGAGCGGGGCGGCATCGTAGGGCGCGCAGGTCGTGCGGCGCGTTCGCGTTGCCCGACGACGCGCGGACGCAGCCGCGTCGCGTCCCGCGCCGGAAGACGCGCGGAAGGCGCCGCGTCCCGTCCGCGGCCCGCTGCCTCACCCGCCCGCGCGCTTGACCGTCCACCCGGCCGCCTGCAGGTGCGCCACGATGCGCTCCCCGTGGTCGCCCTGCACCTCGATCACGCCGTCCTTCACCGTGCCGCCGCAGCCGCACAGCGTGCGCAGTTCCTTGCCCAGCGCGGCGAGCGCCGCGGCGTCCACCGGCACGCCACGCACGAGCGTGACGGCCTTGCCGCCGCGGCCCTTCGTCTCGCGGCCCACGCGCACGATGCCGTCGCCGCGCGCGGCCGGCGAAGCCGTCGCGTTGCAGCGGCAGGCCGCGACGGGCTGGCGGCACGCCGGGCACATCCGGCCGCCTTCGGTGGAGTAGACGAGACCGCCGGTTCCGCTCTTGCGCATGGCGCATTGTCGGCCGGCCCTGTCGCCGGCCGCGCGGGCTTTCCAGCAGGACAGCGCCGGCGCGGCGGCGCACACTGGCAGCCGGCACCGCCGCATCCCGGCGCGGGCCGCACGACGAGGAGTCGCCGAAGATGCTGTCCGCCCCGCGCCTGGCACGGCGCACCGCCGCCGCGTCGCTGGCCGGCCTCGCCCTCGCCGCGCTCCTGCCGGCCGTCGCCTTCGCCCAGGCGTGGCCGGCAAGGCAGCCGGTCAAGCTCGTCGCCGTGTTCCCGCCGGGCGGCTCGGTCGACCAGGTGGCAAGAATCCTGGCGCCGGTGCTGCAGCAGCGGCTCGGGCAGAGCGTGGTGGTCGACAACAAGGGCGGCGCCTCGGGCTCCATCGGCACGGCGGCGGTGGCGCAGTCGCCGCCGGACGGCTACACCTTCGCCGTCGTGTTCGACACCCACGGCGTCAACCCGAGCCTGATCCCGAACCTGCCTTACGACACCAAGGGCGACCTGGCGGCCGTGGCGCTCATCGGCACCGGCGCGATGGTGATCACCACGGTCGCGACGTCGCCCTACAAGACCTTCGGCGACGTCGTGGCCGCGACGAAGGGGGCCGGGCCGGGCGTCAGCTACGGCAGCATCGGCTCGGGCAGCCTCGGCCACCTGGCGCTGACGATGCTCTCGCGCAACGGCGGGCTGAACCTCGTCCACGTCCCCTACCGCGGCGGCGGGCCGCTGATGAACGACGCGGTGGCCGGGCACGTGCCGCTGGCCGTCGGCTCGGTGTTCCTCTCCAAGCCGCACATCGACAGCAAGCGCCTGCGCGCGCTCGCCGTCACCACGAGCCAGCGCAGCGCGAACCTGCCCGACGTGCCCACCCTCGCGGAAAGCGGGTTCGCCGGTTTCGACGCACCCGCCTGGTGGGCCGTGCTCGCACCGGCGAAGACGCCGCCGGAGATCGTCAGGCGCATGAACGAGGAGATCAACGCCGCGCTGAAGCTGCCCGAGGTGGCGCAGAAGCTCGAGGCGCAGGGCATCGTCGTGACGGCCGGCACGCCGGCCGACGCGCAGGCCTTCATCGAGCGCCAGGTCGACACCTGGGCGCAGGTCGTCAAGGCCAACAACATCAAGGCCGACTGATGATCGATGCGGGCGTGCTGCAGTCCACCGGGCACGGCGGCGACGACGTCGACCCCCGCGTCCGGGAGATCGACCCGGCGAAGGTCGTCGACGACCTGCCCGCCTGAGCCGACGGAGCGAAGCACCCTTCGACAAGCTCAGGACAGGCCCTATGAAATCGTGCAGCGTCGTCGGCTCGCTTTAGAGCCGCGCCCACCGTCCACCAGCGAATCGTTGACAGGCTCTGATCCCGCTCACGGTCCCGCCATGGCTCGCCTGCCCTACGCCGACCTCGGGTCGCCCGAACTCCAGCCGCTGGTGCAGCGCATCGTCGCCGAGCGAGGCAGCGTGCTGCACCTGTACCAGATGCTGATGCACAGCCCGCCGCTGGCCGAAGGATGGCTGCATCTGATGACCCAGGTGCGGCAGCGGCTGGCGCTGGCGGGCGACCTGCGCGAGCTGGTGATCATGCGCATCGCCCACCTCAACGGCGCGCCGTACGAGGCCGACCAGCACGCGCCGATCGCGCTGCGCGAAGGCCTGGCGCGGGAGCAGCTCGACGCCTTGCCCGACTGGCCCGCGGCCCCCGAGAGATTCTCCCCGCTGCAGCAGGACGCGCTGCGCCTGTGCGACGCGATGACGCGCGACGTCCGCGTGCCGGCGCCGCTGCTGGACGCCGTGCGCACGCGTCTCGGCGATCGCGGCACGGTGGAGCTGGTGGCGACGATCGCTTCGTACAACATGGTGTCGCGCTTCCTCGAGGCGCTGCAGATCCACGGCGACGACGCGCGCGAGGAATGACGCCGCGTCGACGATCCCTGCGGGCGGCGAGCGTTCCCGGTGCGGGCGAAGGGCGGCCGCACGACGTGGACGGGTTCCGCCGCCGGGCGTCCCGCACGTCGCCGCCTTGACGTTCGCGAACCGCGTGGATCATCATCGAACGGCGCCCGCACACAGGAGGCAGAGCTCATGGCACCGATCTGCGTTTCGGCCCGGCTCGTCGCCGCGGCGCTGCTCGCGACCCTCGCGGGCAGCGCGGCGATGGCGCAAACGGCGCCCGCATCCGGCGGCAAGTCGCACCGGCTGGCAGCCACCCTCGACACCGTGCAATGGGGCTGGCTCGACCCGAGGGAAAAGCCCAAGCTGACCGTCGAATCGGGCGACACGGTGGCCATCGAAACCATGATGCACTCGCACGACAAGATCCAGCCGGGCGCGACGATGGAGCAGGTGGTGGCGCTGCGCAAGGCGAACCCGGGCGGCGGGCCGCACTCCTTGACCGGCCCCATCTACGTCAACGGGGCCGAGCCGGGCGACGTGATGGAGATCCGCATCCTGAAGATCGTGCCCAAGCCGTTCGGCGTGAACTTCAACCTTCCGGGCAAGGAGTTCCCGACCATCGGTGCGCTGGCTTCCGAGATGCCGGAAGGCTTCATCCGCTTCTTCAGGTTCGACGGGGCGCGCAGGCAGGCCGAGTTCAAGCCCGGCATCACGATCGACCTGCAGCCGTTCCCGGGCACGCTGGCCGTGGGCATCGATCCCAACGACCCATCGCCGCGCAAGGGCGGCGTCAAGGACGATCCGCTCGCGCCGGTGTCGAGCCTGCGGCCGTGGAAGAACGGCTCCAACATGGACATCAACGAACTGCAGGCCGGCTCGACGATCTTCATCCCGGTGTTCCTGCCCGGCGGCCTGATCTGGACCGGCGACTCGCACTGCCGGCAGGGCAACGGCGAGGTCAACCTCACCGCGCTGGAATGCTCGTACGAGGAGATCGTGCTCCAGCCGATCGTGCGCAAGGACATGAAGCTCGAGTGGCCGCGCATCGAGACTCCCACGCACTGGATCACCATCGGCCTGGACGAGGACCTGAACAAGGCGATGGTCAACGCCACCCGGGAGGCGGTGGACTTCCTGGCCGGCCAGAAGATGGTGCCGCTCACCCGCTACGAGGCGTATTCGCTGGTGTCGATGGTGGGCGACTGCCGCGTGTCGCAGGTGGTCGACATTCGCAAAGGGGTGCACTGCATGATTCCCAAGGCCGTCTTCGGCAAGAAGTAGCGACGATGCGCGCAGGGTGGCGGTGCCGGTGCGCGGGCTCGCCGTCCGCGCTGCGGTGGCTGCTGCCGCTGTTGCGGGTGCCGCTGCGGCCGTCGCTGCTGCTGCCGCTGTCACTGCTGCTGATGCCGGGTCTCGTGCCGGCCGCCGCAGCGCCCTCCGCCCTCGCACCCCCCCGGCTGCGGGTCGTCACCACCACCACCGACCTGAAGTCGCTGGTCGAAAGCGTGGGCGGCGATCGCGTCGAGGTCGAGAGCCTGACGGCGCCCGACCAGGATCCCCATGCGATCGAGATCAAGCCCTCGCAGATGGCGCGCCTGCGCAGCGCGGCGCTGCTGGTGCGCGTGGGCCTGGACCACGAGCCGTGGCTGGCCCGCCTGAAGACCGATGCCGCGGTCGTGGACGCATCCGCGCGCGTGCGACTGCTGCAGGCCGAGACGCCGCGCCTGCGCGTGCAGCGCAGGGCCCATGTGCACGCCTTCGGCAACACCCACTACTGGCTCGATCCGGCGAATGCGGCGCCCATCACCGCCTCGATCGCCGAGGCGCTGTCCGAGCGCAGCCCCGCGGACCAGGCCCGGTTCGCCGCGAACCGTGGCGCGTTTCTCGAGGCGTTGGGCGAGCGCATGGCGCAATGGGCGCGCACGCTCGCGCCGTTTCGCGGCACCCGGGTGGTGGTGATGCACGACAGCTGGGCCTACTTCGCCGAGCGCTTCGGGCTGGACATCGTCGCCGCCGCGGAGCCCGTGCCCGGCGTGCCGCCGGCGCCGGCCGAGCTCGCGGCGCTGGCGCAGCGCATGCGCGAGGCGGGAGTGCGCATCGTGATCGCGGAGCCGCATTCGAATCCGTCGCTCGTGCGCGCCGTCGCCGGGCGCAGCGGCGCGCGCGTCGTGACGTTGCTGGCGTCGGTCGGCGCGGAGGGCGCGAGCCGCGACTACCTGTCGCTCATCGAGCTCGATGTGCGGCGCCTCGCGGACGCGCTGGGCGCGCGTTGAGCGACGCTCGCGGGGAGCGCCATTGATCGACCTGCTGCTGTGGCCGTGTCTTGCCGGGCTGGTGCTGGTCCCGATGCACGCCTGGTTCGGGGTGCAGGTGCTGGCGCGCGGCGTGGTCTTCGTCGACCTCGCGATGGCCCAGCTCGCCGCCCTGGGGGTGACCGTCGCCGTGCTGGCCGGCCACGCGGTGCAGGGCGAGGCGGCAGCCGTCCATGCGCTGGTGTTCGCCGCGGGCGGCGCGTTGCTGTTCGCGCTGGCCCGCCGGCACGACGCGGCGATGCCGCAGGAGGCGGTCATCGGCATCGTCTACGCCGTCTCCGCGGCGCTGGGCGTGATCGCGCTGGACCGGGCGCCGCAAGGCGCCGAGCACATCAAGCAGCTGCTGATCGGCAGCGTGCTCACGGTGACGCCGCAGGAGGTCGGCACGCTCGCGCTGCTCTACGGCCTGATCGGCGTCGTGCATGCGTGGCTGCGCCGTCCCCTGCTGCAGGCGTCGTCCGGCGCGCCGCCCGGCCCGGCGCCGCGCCGCGCCGGCGCACTGGCCTGGGATCTCCTGTTCTACGGGTCGTTCGCGCTCGTCGTGACGTCGTCGGTGCGCGTGGCCGGCGTGCTGCTGGTCTTCTCGTATCTCATCGTGCCGGCGGCCCTCGCGGGCCTGTTCGCGCGTTCGCTGCGAGCGCGCCTGGCGCTCGCCTGGCTGCTGGGCAGCGCGGCGCACGCTGCGGGCCTGCTCGCGTCCTGGCACTGGGATTTGCCCACCGGGCCCGCGATCGTGGGCGCCTTCGGGGCGGCGACGGCGTCGGCTGCGCTCGGATTCGCGGGCGTGCGCGCCGTGCGCGCCCTCCGGTCGGATGGCGTGCGATCGCTGAGGCCGGTCGCGATGCTCGTCGCCGCATCGGCCGCGCTGGCCGGCCTGTGGCTGGTCGCCTTTCCCGCGACGGAGCAGCCGTGGCTGGATGCGCTCGACGAGCTGGCGCCGTCCGTGCAGGACGCGTTCCTCACCGAGGACGAGCGCGCGACGCGCGCCGGCAGCCTTCGGGCCGTGGCGCAGGCGCAGGAGGAGCTCGCGCGCCTGAATGCGCTGGAGCAGGACGTGCGCTGGGGCAAGGTCGCGATGGACAGCGAGCGGCGCGAGCGCCTGCGCCAGTACCGGGCCGGCCGCAGCGAGATCGCCGCCGGCGACGAGCTCGTGCTGCGGTCGCTGCGGGTCACCGCGCGCGAGCGGCAGCGCTATGCGGTGGGAATTCCGCTGCTCCTGCTGGGCGTCGCGGGAACGGCCGCGCTGGCGCGCCGGCGCCGTGCCGCCGGCAGACGCAGCACATGGACGCGGGGACCCGGGGTCAGAGCCTGTGAACGATTCGCCTGCGAACGGTCGGCTCGGCTCTGAGTGAGCCGACTCCGCGGCACAGCTTCGCAGGTGCGGTCGCTGCGTCGGCTCAGATGGCCGCGTTCTTCAGCTTCTTGAGCGGGCGCACCTTCACCTTCACGGTCGCCGGCTTCGCCTTGAAGACGGTCTCCTGCTTCGTGAAGGGGTTGATGCCCTTGCGGGCCTTCCTGGCCGGCACGTGGATGGCCGTGACCTTCAGCAGGCCGGGGAGCGTGAACGCGCCCAGGCCCTTCTTGCTCACCGACTGGATCACCGTGGCCTCGAGGGCGGCGAACATGGCCTTCACGGCCTTGAGTTCCTGGCCGGCGGCGTCGGCGATGTGGGCGAGCAGGCTGCTCTTGTTGAAAGCGGTCTTGATCGGCTTGGTGATCGGCGTCGGGGCCTTGGCCTGAGCCTTTGCGGCCGGCTTCGCCGCCTTCGCGGCCTTCGCGGTGGGCTTGGCCGCCTTGGCGGCCGGCCTGGCCGTCCTGGCCGCCCGGGTGGTCTTTGTCGCGGGTTTCTTCGCAGTTGCCATCGTTGCTACCCCTTCTGTTGTTTGGACATTCGCCTCGAGAGGCCGCGCCGATTCTAAGAGCCTGCTACGGCCGGCCGTCGTCCCCGATGCGCCAGGCCGGGATCTGCCAATTGCGCCACAGCGCAACCATGCGCACGCCCGACGCGACGGTCGCGCCGGCGATCAGCGCCGTGGTCTCGTCCCCGCCGAACGACTGCACCGCGATCACCACCCAGCCGCCGACGAACGCCAGCACGGCATAGGGGCGGTGGTCGCTGAAGGCCGCCGGTATCTGGTTGCACACGATGTCGCGCAGCACGCCGCCGAAGCTGGCGGTGACCATGCCCATCAGCGCGGCCACGAGCGACGGCATCTGCGCCTGCAGCGCGACCTGCGTGCCGCTGGCGGCGAACAGGCCCAGGCCGAGCGCGTCGGGCCAGAGCATCGCGCGCTCCGTGAGGTGCAGGTGGCGCGTTCGCATGAACAGCATCGCGCCGATGGACAGGCCCAGCAGCACCCACAGCCAATGGGCCTGCTGGACCCAGAAGAAGGGCCGGCGGTCGAGCAGGACGTCGCGCAGCGTGCCGCCGCCGAAAGCGGTGAGGCCGGCCACGACCACCACGCCCACCGCGTCGAGGCGCTTTCGCGCGGCCTCCACCAGCCCCGACAAGGCGAAAGCCAGCGTGGCGATCACCTCGATCACCAGCGGCGCGGTGGACAGCGCCCACCCTTGCGGCAACTCCTCCACGTCGTGCGCTCCTGCTGTGGCGGCGCCGGCATTGTCGTCGGCCCGCGGCCACGGTCTTCGCCTTCCCGGCCCCGGGCCTGCGAACGACGCGTACGGGCGCCTTCCCCGGCCCGTGAGCGCGTTGCGCTGCGTGCGCTGCACCGAGGGCGGTGCCGTGTCGCGTTGGGCGTACCATTTGCCCTCGCCCCCCGCAAACGCAGTCCTGCGGCCTGAGGCCACCGGGGCCAGCATCCACCGTTCAGGCCCTGTCCAGATGGACGAGACTTCCGACCCGGCGCACATCGAGACGCGAACCTTTCCGTTCGTCGGCGTCGGTGCGTCTGCGGGTGGCCTCGAGGCGATCACCCAACTGCTGTCGAAGATTCCCGCCGACGCCGGCGTGGCGCTGCTGGTCGTGCAGCACCTGGACCCGGCGCGCCCCAGCATGCTCGCGGACATCCTGTCCCGGGCCACGCCGATGAAGGTCGAGGAGGCCTGGACGGCGCGCTCGTCGAGGCGAACCGCGTCTACGTCATCGCGCCCAACACGAGCATGTCGGTGGCGGGGGGCCGTATCGCGATCAAGCCACGCGGAAGTTCCATGGGACCGCCGATGCCGGTCGACGACTTGCTGGCGTCGCTGGCGAAGGACCAGGGGATCCACGCCGTCGGCGTCATCCTCTCCGGCAGCGGCACCGATGGCGCCATCGGCATGCAGGCGATCAAGGGGTGCGGCGGCATCACGTTCGCACAGGACGATGCCACGGCCCGCTTCAGCAGCATGCCGCGCGCTGCCGTCAGCCTGGGTTGCGTCGACATGGCACTGTCTCCGTCGGCGATCGCCGACCAGCTGGTGCGCGTCGCACGCCATCCCTGCGTCGTTGCCGAGCGGCCGGCGTCCGCGGCGGGTGCGGGCGGACAGCAGGACGACGACGAGTTGCGCAGGCTGTTCCGGCAACTGCGCAGCGCCTGCAGCATCGACTTCTCGCACTACAAGCGCGGCACCGTCGAGCGCCGGCTGTCGCGGCGCCTGGCGTTGCACGCGGTGGATTCCCTGGCGGCCTACCCCGAGGTCCTCGAGAACGATCCCGGCGAGGCCCATGCGGTGTGCCGCGACCTGCTGATCCGCTACACCGAGTTCTTCCGCGACCCCGACGCCTTCGCCGCCCTCGCCGACACGGTGTTTCCGCGGCTGCTGCAGCACGCAGACCCGGCCGTGCCGCTGCGCATCTGGGTGCCCGGGTGCTCCACCGGCGAAGAGGTCTATTCGATCGCCATCTGCCTGGCCGAATACATGGCGAGCCGCTCGTCGAGCAACGCGGTGCAGATCTTCGGCACCGACGTCAGCGAGGAGGCGCTCGAGACGGCCCGCAACGCGCGCTACATCGAGAACATCGCCCGCACCGTATCGGCCGAGCGGCTCGGCCGCTTCTTCGTCAACGAGGGAGAGCATTACCGCGTGGCGAAGTCGATCCGGGACTGGGTCACCTTCGCGAGGCAGAACGTGGCATACGACCCGCCCTTCTCGCGCATCGACCTGCTGAGTTGCCGCAACCTGCTCATCTACCTGGATCCGACGCTGCAGAAGCGGGTCCTGCCGGCCTTCCACTTCGCCCTCCAGCGCGACGGCGTGCTGATGCTCGGCCTTTCGGAGACGGTCGGTGCCTATTCCGAGTTGTTCAGCATCATCGAGAGCAAGCGCGCCAAGCTGTTCGGCAAGAAGCCGGTGCCCGGTCGCGCCTATGCCGGCCCGACCCTGGCCATGCCGATGCCGGCGGTGCCGTCGACCCATGCCGCGCGGCCGCCCGCCGGCGCGCCGCAACCGGACGATCGCGACCTGCTGCGGCGCGAGGTCGACCGTGCCGCGCTGGCGCGCTTCGCTCCGCCGAGCGTGCTGTGCGACGACGCCTTCAACGTCGTGGAGTTCCGCGGCGACACGGGCGCCTTCCTGAGCCATCCGCCCGGCGCGCCGACCGGCCAGCTTCAACGCCTGGCCCGTCCCGGCGTATTCGCCGCCATCAGCGACGCCTTGCGCCGCGTGCGCAGCGACGGTGTCGGCGTGCGCAGGACCGGCCTGCGGGTCGAGGTGGCCGGGCAGCCGCGGGAAGCCGTCGTCGAAGTCGTTTCCTTGCACCCGTCGAAAACCGAGGGCCGCTGGTTCCTGGTGTTCTTCACGCTCGTCGAGCCGACCGCAGCGGCACCGGGCGGGGCGGATCCATGGACGTTCGGGCACGCATTGAAGACCGCGCTGGTGACGCGCCTCGCCGGCCGCTCCGCGCTGGAGGGCGACGATGCGAAGGACAAGGAGATCGCGCGGCTGAACGCCGAATTGAACGCCACCCGCGAGCAGACCCGCGTCATGCTCGAGGACCACGAAAGTGCGATGGAGGAGCTCAAGGCGCTGGAGGAAGAGACGCAGTCGAGCAACGAGGAGTTCCAGAGCACCAACGAGGAACTGGAGACGACCAAGGAGGAACTGCAGTCGCTGAACGAGGAACTCTCCACGACCAACGACGAACTGCGCTTTCGCAACCGCGAGCTCAAGGGCTTGCATGACGACGTGACGCAGGCGCGCGACTATGCCGACGCGATCATCGAGACGATCTCGGAGCCGCTGCTGGTCCTCGACGACAAGCTGCGCGTGACGCGCGCCAACCAGGCCTTCTACGACATGTTCGGGACCTCGTCGCGGGAAACGCTGCAGGTCTCCCTGTATTCGCTGGGAAGCGGACAGTGGGACAGTCCAGCGCTGCGTGAGATGCTGGAGGAACTGCTGCCGCGTCGCACGCTCTTTCGCAACTACGAGGTCACGGCTGATTTCCCGCAGATCGGCCGGCGGACCATGAGGCTCAACGCAGCACGCGTCATGTGGCCGAACCATGCATTGATCCTGCTGTCGATCGACGACATCACCGAGCGCCATCGAGCGCTCGGCAAGCTCACCGAGGCAGACCGGCAGAAGGACGAATTCCTCGCGATGCTGGCGCACGAGCTGCGCAACCCGCTTGCCGCCATGAGCAACGCGATGCACTTGTGGATGCACACGAACGCCAGCGACGCCATGAAGCGCAAGGCCCTGGCGACGATGGAGCGCCAGCTGCGCAACCAGGTCCGCATGGTCGACGATCTGCTCGACGTTTCCCGCATCACGCGCGGGTTGGTCGAGCTGCGCATCGAACGCTGCGATCTCGCGCAGACCGTTCGCCAGGCGCATGACGCGCTGCACGAACAGATCGCAGCGCGTGGGCACGAGGTGACCCTGGCCGTGCCGGCGGGCGGACTGCGGGTCGACGGCGACCCGGCACGCCTGGACCAGGTGGTGACGAACCTGCTCAGCAACGCGATCAAGTACACGCCTGCCGGCGGCCGCATCGAGGTGGCGCTCCAGCGCGAGGGCGAGCAGGCCGTCCTGTCCGTGAGCGACAACGGCATCGGCATGACGGAACAGTTCCTGACGCAGGTGTTCACCGTCTTCGTCCAGGCCGAGCGGTCCGTGGACCAGAACATGGGTGGCCTGGGCATCGGGCTGGCCGTCGTGCGCCGCCTGGTGGAACTGCACGGCGGCACGGTCCAGGCCCAGAGTTCCGGCATGGGGCGCGGCAGCCGCTTCGTCGTGCGGCTGCCGGCGTTGCCTTGCGACACCCAGCCCGTCGAGCAGGACGCCGCGAGCGAACCTCCTGCGGCGCAGGGGGCCACGAGCAACGTCCCCCTTCGCGTCCTGGTGGTCGACGACCATCCCGATGCCGGACACAGCACGGCGGCGCTGCTCTCGCTCGAAGGCCACGACGTGCGCCTCGCCCACGATGGTCCGTCCGCGCTGAGGCAGGCGCAGGACTTCCGTCCCGACGCGGTGCTGCTCGACATCGGCCTGCCGGGCATGGACGGTTACGAGGTCTGCCGTCAACTGCGCATGCTTGCGCACCAGGAACACACCCTGGTCGTTGCGGTCAGCGGATTCCGGCAGCCCGAGGACGTCGATCAAGGCCGCGATGCCGGGGTGGATCATCACCTGACCAAGCCGGCGCATCCGCGGCAGATTGCCGAGCTCCTGCGCAAGGGCCGATGACGGGGCTGGGTGTCCGGCGCCAGGAACGCGATTCGCCGGGCGCGCAGGCCGGGCACGCCGCCCGGCCTGGGCACGTCGCTTGCCGCGTGCGAAGGTGTTCGCCACCACAGGGGACCGCCATGATCGCCACCGAGCTTCGCTTTCCCGAACTGGGCCTGGTCGCAGGAACGCGCGCGATGCTCGGTGCCGGCATCGGGCTGCTGCTGGCCGACAGGCTGAGCGATCAGCAGCGCAAGGGTGTCGGCTGGACGCTCGTGGCGATCGGGGCGCTGACGACCATTCCGCTGGCGATGATCGTCTTCGGCCGCCGGCGACAGGTTCAGGGCTGACTGCCTGCCCGAAGGAGTCCACCATGATTCGCAAGCTCGCATCGGGCGAATACCGCCTGTACTCGCGCCAACCCGACCCCAAGACCGGCAAGCGCCGCAACCTCGGCACGTTCGCGTCACGCGAGCAGGCCGAGAAGCACGAACGCGAGATCCAGTACTTCAAGCGGCACTGAACCGCGCGGCTCGTCCGCGGCGCGACGGCATCCATGCCGGCCGGCGCCTCCTCGCCGGCGGCGATCGTGCGATGCGAGGCCGGCCGGGGCGGGACGGCAGCGTCGTCGAGCACAGGAGCTTTGCAGCGGCCGGGCGGCCGGCGATGCCCCGTCGCCGTTTGCGGGTGGCGTCGCGCACCGTCGAGGCGTAAGCTGCGCCGCTCAGCCGCGGTCGGCGGCGCAGGTCGGGCCCGGGCCAAACTGCGGGGCAGGCCCGGGAGCGTGACAACCCAAATACCAGGAGACGAGGATGAAGCACGTCATCATCGGCGCCGGGCCGGCCGGCGTCCGGGCCGCCGAGGCCCTGCGGCAGACCGACCCGAACGGCGACATCACGCTCGTCAGCGGCGAGCCGGGCGAGCCCTATGCGCGGATGGCGATCCCCTACATCCTCACCGGCCGCATCGACGAGGCGGGTGCGCAGCAGCGCAAGGGCCTCGGCCACTTCGACCTGCAGCGGGTACGCTACCTCAACAACAAGGCGGTCAAGGTGCATGCCGGCGCCGACGGCGGCACCGTGGACCTCGACGACGGCACGGTGCTGCCCTACGACCGGCTGCTGGTGGCGACCGGCTCGTCGCCGTCGCTGCCGCCGATCCCCGGCACCGACCGGCCCGGCGTCGTCACCTGCTGGACGCTGGAGGACGCACGCGTCATCGCCGACCGGCTCAAGCCCGGCAATCGGGTCGTGATGGTCGGCGCAGGCTTCGTCGCCGGCGTGTGCATGAAGTCGCTGGTCGAAAGCGGCGTGCAGTTGTCGGTCATCGCCGGCCGAGCCGGGCAGATCCTGCGTTCGATGATGACGCCGGTCGGCAGCCGGATCCTGCAGCGCTGGCTGGAGATGCAAGGCGTCAACGTCATCACCCAGGGCCGCACCGAACGGATCGAGCCCGGGCCGCGGCTCGTGATGGACAACCAGACGCTGGAGGCCGACCTGATCATCCTCGCCACCGGCGTACACCCGAACGTGTCGTTCCTCGAGGGTACCGGCGCCGAGATCGACCAGGGCATCGTCATCGACGACCACATGCGCACCACCGTGCCGTGCATCTACGCGGCCGGCGACGTCGCCCAGGGGCGCGACTTCTCTACCGGCGAATGGGTCGTCCACGCGCTTCAGCCCACCGCCACCGAGCACGGACGCATCGCCGCGCTCAACATGTGCGGCAAGGACGTACCGTACCGCGGCAGCCTGAGCATGAACGTGCTGGACACCGTCGGCCTCGTCTCGCACACGTTCGGGCTGTGGCAGGGCAAGGAAGGAGGCGACGTGGTCGAGAACATCGACGAGGAGCACTCCCTCTACACGCGGCTGTGCTTCGACGAGGACATGCTGATCGGCGCGATCACGATCGGGCAGATCCGCCACGTCGGCGCGATCCGCGGGCTGATCCAGACGCGCCGCCGGCTCGGCCAGTGGAAGGACAAGTTGATGAAGAACCCCCAGCTGGTGATGGAGGCCTTCGTCGACCTGACGCGCAAGTCGTCGTAACCGCGCCGCCGCGCGGCATGGTGCTTCGAGCGCCTCTTCCCCATCCCAACGAGGTCGCATGCGCATCTTCGTCTCGTCCTCGTTCGAAGACCTGCGCGAGCACCGAGCCGCGGCGATCCGGGTGCTGCGGCAGCTGGGCCACGAAGTGATCGCGATGGAAGACATGATCGCGGGCACGACCGTGCCGCTTGCGAAAGTCGTCGAGATGGTGGACCGGGCCGAGGGGTACGTGGGCATATTTGCGTGGCGCTACGGGTACGTCCCCCCTCGGCCCGTGCCCGCCCCCATGGCGCCCGGTGTCGCGCCCCCCGAGGCGGGCAAGGCGGACGGGCAGACCTCCATCACACACCACGAGTACCTCCGGGCGGTGAAGCGACAGATACCCGTCATGGCCTTTCTGCTCGACGAGACGTATCCGTGGCCTCCACAGTACATCGACGGCTTCGACAAGACGCGTCCCGACGCGCCGGCGAGCGCCGAGAAGATCCGGGCGCTGCGTGGGGCGCTCCAGCTGGAGCGAGTGGTGTCCTGGTTCACCACGCCTGCCGACCTGGAAGCGCGCGTGAGTGCCGCGGTGACCATGGCGGGCCTCACCCGACAGCTCGACCTGCAGCCCGCGACGGCGCTCGACCCCTGGGCCGGGATACCGACCAGCAACCCGTCGGGCGAATCCGGCATCACGAAGGCCATCGTGCAGGCGGGCGACCATCAGCGCGCACTCAAGATCGACATCGCGACGACCTGGTGGTCGACACGCCTGTATCTCCTCGCCGCGCTCGCCGAGCGACTCACCGAGGTACGGCGCATCCTGATCGTCGAGATCCGTCCGGAACCGACGCTGCCGTCACAGGCCCCGTCCTCGCCGCCCGTGAAGGAAGAACGCTTCGTCGGCCAGGTGTCGACCTCGGTCGTGCTTCGCACTGTCGGGCCGAAGGTCCCGGCCCTGGAGACGTTTGCGAAATCGCTGAAGGAACGCGGCACCGGCTACAGCCATGTCCGCACGGAGATCGACGCCGTGCTGGAGTCGTGGCGCCAATCCTTTGGCGACGAGCCCGGCAAGCATGTGAAGGAGGAGGCCGCGCGCGTGGACCTCACCGCCGAGGTCCTGCGCCGCTGGTTCGGCGACGCGATGCTGCGCCAGCCGATCCACATCGCGGACCTGCAGCGCGCCTCGGTCGTGGATCTGCTGCGCCTCCTCGACTATCCGAACGACTACGTCCCGGTGTTGATCCACCCGCCGGAAGCAGCGCTCGGGCAGGCCGTGGCGAAGCGCGTCGACGTGCTGGACAAGGCCGCGCTGAACGCGCGGCTTGCGCGAAGCTACCTCGAAGAGCTCATGGACCGCGCCCGGATCGCGTGATCCGGATGCCGTGACTCGCATGTCCCTTCCCCAAAGCGCCCGTCTTGCGCGAGCGGCCGCGATGGCCAACCGCACGATCTTCGGTATCGCGACGGCGCTGCTTCTCGCCGCGTCGGCGGGGCCTGTGGCCGCCCAGGACTTCGCGGCGCAGCGCCAGCGCATGGTGGACGAGATCGCCGTGCTGGCGCGCAGCACCGGCGCCGAGGTGGGGAAGACCGCCTTCGACGACCGCGTCATGGCCGTCATGGCAAAGGTGCCACGGCACGAGTTCGTTCCTGCGGACCAGGTCTCGTCGGCTTATCGAAACCGACCCTTGCCGATCGGCCACGGCCAGACGATCTCGCAGCCGTACATCGTGGCGGTGATGACCGACCTGGCGCGCGTCGAGCCCGGCCACACCGTACTCGAGGTGGGCACCGGCTCGGGCTACCAGGCGGCAGTGATGGCGCACCTGGCCAAGGCCGTCTACACGATCGAGATCGTCGAGCCGCTGGGCCTGGCGGCCGCGCAACGCCTGCGTGCGATGCGCCATGACAACGTCGAGGTGCGCCTGGGCGACGGCTACCACGGTTGGGAGGAGCACGCTCCGTACGACGCCATCCTGGTCACCGCAGCGGCCAGCCACGTTCCGCCGCCGCTCATCCGCCAGCTGAAGGCCGGCGGCCGGATGGTCATTCCCGTGGGTGCGCCGTTCATGGTCCAGCACCTGATGCTCGTCGAGAAGAAGCTCGACGGCACGATCTCGACGCGGCAGGTCCTGCCGGTGAGCTTCGTTCCCCTGACCGGCCGGCGATAGGCCGGCGGTGCACGCAGATGGCCGGCCCGCCGCTGATCGCCGTGGCGCTGATCTCGGCCGCCGCGCTGGCCTACGAGATCCTGCTGATGCGGCTGTTCTCGATCGTCCTGTGGCATCACTTCGCCTACATGATCATCAGCCTCGCCCTGCTGGGCTACGGGGCCAGCGGCGCGCTGCTGATGGCAGCGCAGGGCGCCGTGCAACGCCATTTCCCGCCGCTCTTCAGCGCGCTTTGCGCGGCCTTCGGTGTCAGCGCGGTCTTCTGCTTCGTCATGGCGCAGCGCGTGCCCTTCAATCCCCTCGAGATCCTCTGGGACCCGCGCCAGTCGCTCCATCTGCTGGCCGTGTACCTGCTGCTCGCGCTGCCGTTCCTGTGTGCCGGCGCGTGTGTGGGCATGACGTTTTCGAAGTGGCGCGGCATGCCCTCGCGAATCTACAGCTGCGACATCCTGGGCGCGGCGACGGGCAGCCTGGGCGTCGTCGCGCTGCTGTTCGCATTGGCGCCGCACGACGTGCTGAAGGTGATCGGCGCCGTGGGATGCACCGCCGCCGGCGTGGCCTGGCTCGAATGCGGCGGCTCGCGGCGATGGCTGGCGCTGCCGATGATGGCCCTGGCCGGCCTGCCCTGGTTGCTGCCGAACACATGGCTGGTGCCGGCCATGTCCCCGTACAAGGGGCTCGTCCAGACCCTGCGCATTCCCGGCGCGCGTGTGGTGGAGGAGCGGTTCAGCCCGCTGGGCCTCGTCAGCGTGGTGGAGAGTGCGCGCATTTCGCTGCGTCATGCGCCCGGGCTGAGCCTCAACGCGGCCGTGGAGCCGCCGCCCCAGCTCGGCGTCTTCGTCGACGGCGAGGGACTGAGCGCGCTGACCCGTTTCGACGGCCGGCGCGAAAGCCTCGCGCATCTCGATCAGATGACGTCGGCATTGCCCTACCACCTGCTGCGGCAGCCCCGCGTGCTGGTGCTCGGCGCAGGAGCCGGGGCGGACGTGCTGCAGGCCCGCTACCACGGCGCGGCGCAGATCGACGCGGTCGAGCTCAACCCGCAGATCGTCGATCTCGTGCAGCACCGCTTCGCGGACTATGCCGGCGGCATCTATTCCGGCGATGTGCGCGTGCACGTCGCCGAGGCACGCGGCTTCGTCGCCGCGAGCGCGCAGCGTCACGACCTCATCCAGGTGGCTCTGCTCGATTCCTTCAGCGCCTCGTCGGCCGGCCTGTACGCGCTTTCGGAAAACTACCTCTACACCATCGAGGCCATCCAGGAGGCGCTCGGGCACCTGGAGCCCGCAGGCCTGCTTGCCATTACCCGATGGGTCACGCTGCCACCGCGCGACGCGCTCAAGCTCCTGGCCGCCGCCGTGGAGGCGCTTCGGCGCGAAGGCGTGGCCGACCCGGCATCACGCATCGCGCTGGTGCGCAGCTGGCAGACCGTCACGCTGCTCGTGCGCAACGGCGACTTCGAGAGCCGCGACATCGAAACGATCAAGGCCTTTTGCCGAGCGCGCTCGTTCGACGTGGCCTTCTATCCCGGCATGCCGCCCGAGGAAGCGAACCGGTACAACGTGGTCGCGCCCCCGGACCTGTTCGATGCCGCCACGGCGCTGCTCGGTCCGCGGCGCGACGTATTCGTCCGCAGCTACAAGTTCAACATCGCCCCGGCCACCGACGACAAGCCGCACTTCTTCCACTTCTTCAAATGGCGTTCGTTGCCGGAATTGCTGTCGCTGAAGGAGCAGGGTGGCCTGCCGCTGCTGGAATGGGGCTATCCGGTGCTCGTGGCGACGCTGGGCCAGGCGGTGCTCGCAAGCGTGCTGTTGATCGCCGTGCCGGTGGCGTGGATCGCCCGCCGGGGTGCCGGGAAGAACAAGCGCGTGCTCGCCTACTTCATGGCGATCGGATTCGCGTTCATGTTCATCGAGATCGCGTTCATCCAGAAGTTCGTCCTGTTCCTGAGCCACCCGCTCTACGCCGTGGCGGTCGTGCTGTTCGCGTTCCTGCTGTTCGCCGGTGCGGGCAGCGCCGTATCGCGCCATCTGCGTGTCGGCGTCGCTGCCGTGATGGTCGCCATCGCCCTGTGCGCGGCGCTTTGCCTCGTGATGCTGCCCTGGCTCTTCCGGCACGCCATGGGGCTGCCGGACACCGCGAGGATCGTGATCGCGACCGCCCTGATTGCGCCACTGGCGTTCTTCATGGGCATGCCGTTCCCGTTGGGGCTGGCCACGGTGCAAGCGCGCGACGCCCGGCTCGTTGCGTTGGCGTGGGGAATCAATGGCTGCGCGTCCGTCACGGGCGCGGTGCTGGCCACGCTGCTGGCGATCCATGCCGGATTCACGGCGCTGATCGTCGCGGCGGTGGTGCTCTACGGGGGGGCGGCCCTGTCGCAGACCACGCAGCGATCGCGCACGGCGTGAGGTGGCCCGCGGCGAGCGAATCGCGGCCCGGCCGATCGTCCGGCCGACATCGACGGTGGTCGCGCGCTCGCTCGTCGGGCTGCCCCGGCCAGCCAGGGGCGCTACTTCTTGTTCATCGAGAGGATCCACTCGACCAGCTTGCGCGCATCGGCCTCGCTGATGACGACCTCGTTGGGCGGCATGGCGAGGCCGCTGACCTTGCCCTTCCAGTGGCTCGCGTATGGATTGGACCCGGTCATCACCGTGCGAGTGAGCGATTCCGTGGCGCCTTTGACGCCGGCGTAGCGCGAGGCGACTTCGCGCCAGGCTGGACCGATCGGGGCGAGGCCGTCCGGCCCCTTCGCGCCCGGCTCGATGCTGTGGCAGGTGAAGCATCCGCTCGCCTTGGCAAGCTTGAGCATCGGATCGTCGGCAGCGCCCGACGCGATAGGCAGACCCAAAGCGATCACGGCCAAGGCGACCAAGCCAGGTTTCATCATGGTTCTCCAGTCATTGATGGGGTACAGGTGCGGGCCCGTCGCATCGACTGCGCAACGGGTTGCTCATCGGCCTTCGTCAGAAGGGCTTCTCGCGACGGGTCTCGAGGTAGGCCTTGATGGTCCAGATCGCCTCCTGGTTCATGACGCCCTCGAAAGGCGGCATGTACACCGCACCGTTGCGCGTGCGGCCGCGGCGCACGGTGGAGACGAAGTAGTCGTCGACGTCCTTCACGCATGCCGCGCGCTTGGCCGCATCCTTCAGGCTGGCGCACTCGCTGTCGAGCTTGCGCAGATCGGGAGCGATGCCGCCCGAGATGGCTTCCAGTCCGTGGCAACGCGCGCAGTTCTGGTTGTAGGCGGACGTGCCGATCTTGATGGCCGTCTCGTTGGAACGATAGGGGTTTTCCGTGCGCCACGCGTCGCCGAGCGCCGGCAGGCCCGTGGTGTCCACCGCCTGTGGCGTGACATCGCCGTGGGACCATGCGCTCGCGCAGGCAGCGCCCACGGCGACGGCGAGGAACGCGTTGCGCACGCGTGCCGCGAGGCGAACGCTGCGGGGGTTGGCCTGGCGTCGCGACCTGGATCGAGCATGCAACATTTGTCGGGTCTCCTCGTGTTCTCCGTGAGCGATGCGAGCTCTATTGCAATGCCCATGCCACGGGTCGTTGCTTCAAACCGGTACACGAACGGCGAGGCACCGGCGAGCGCATGACGGCACGGCGGCTCGATGGGACAACGCGCGTGGCGTGGGCACCGGCGGCCGAGCGACACGCCATGAAGCATGGCGTTCGGACCTGCGCCAGAACCGCACAGATGCGCACGAGCGCAATCCGAAGAACTGCCGCGGCCCTGGCCATGCGGTGCCTGTGATCGAGCGCGCGATCGCGCTCAGGCCGCGCAAGACGCGGCCCTCGCATCCGACGCCATCGTCAACTGCGGTGACGTCGCACGAGGGGCCCTGCCATTCACGCAGGGGTCGGGTGCCGGGCGAGAGGGCAGGACCTGACGCAGCTGCGGCTTGCTCCAACGCAGCTTGCGGTAGATCGTGTTGCGGCTGATGCCCAGGCGCTTCGACGCTTCGGAGATGTTGCCGTTCGCTGCATCGAGCGCAGCGCGGATCATCTCGATCTCGGCTTCGCGGAGCGTGCTCGGCGTTGCGTCGCAGACGGGCTCGTCGATCGCCGGCGGCAGCACGACCGCGCGAAGCGGCGTGTCGATCGACGGTGCGACGACACTCGCCACCGCCGCCGGCGTCACCGCGCGAACCCGCTGCGTCTCTTCGAGAAAGTCGTCGGAAAGATGGTGCTCGGTGATCTGCGCTTCGCCGGCTGCCATGATGGCAGCGGTGCGCAGCACGTTGGCGAGCTGGCGGATGTTGCCGGGCCACGAATAGCGGTCGAACAGCGCGATCACGCCGGAGTGGATCCGCGGCGTCGCCTGGGGGCATTCGGCGATCAGGATGCGTTGCGCGACGGCAGCCAGGTCGCTGCGTTCACGCAGCGCGGGCAGGCGCACCACGAGGCCGTTCAGGCGGTAGTACAGGTCCTCGCGAAAGGTGCCTGCGTCGATCATCTCGCGCAGGTTGCGGTGGGTCGCACCGATCACCGCGATGTCGACAGCGGTCGCCTTCTGGCTGCCCAGCGGCGTCACGCAGCGCTCCTGCAGGACGCGCAGCAGCCGCGCCTGCAAGGTGAGCGGCATGTCGCCGATCTCGTCGAGGAACAAGGTGCCTCCATTGGCCTGCAGGATGCGCCCGCGCGCGCCCGTGCGGCGCGCGCCGGTGAACGCACCTTCCTCGTAGCCGAACAGCTCGGCCTCGATCAGCGACTCCGGGATCGATGCGCAATTGACCGCGATGAAGGCTTGCTTCGAGCGATTCGAATCCTGGTGCACGGCGCGTGCGAGCAATTCCTTGCCGGTCCCCGTCTCGCCAAGGATCAAGAGCGGAATGTCGCGGTTCAGCACCCGCTGAACCTTGGCCACCACGGTGTCGATCTGCGCGTCGCCGGACTTCAGGTCGTGCAGGCCCGACATCCGGCCACGGGGCGACGAATCATTCGCGACCGGACCCGGCGGACGGCTCGCGACGCAGCGCGGGGCGCCGCTGGCGAGATCCGGCTGCGCCGCCGGCTCGCCGCTTCCGAAACCCGCGATCACCGATCGCATGGCGCCGTCGAAATGCGCGCGGATGAGGAACTGCCGGCCGTTCGGCAGGCTGAAGCGCATCGGCACCGGCAGCGGCGCGTGGAAATGGTCGAACACCGCCGAGGCGCTGGTGCCGAACAGGCTGGCCAGGCTGTGCGTGCGCAGCGCCGAGCAGCTGAGGTCGAACTGGTCGAGCGCGCTGCGGTTGGCGCCGATGATCCGGCCGTCGGGGCCGATCACGATGATGCCTTCGAGAAGCGTGCCGATGAACTCGACGCGGCTGTGGAAGTGCAGCCGCAGCCGATCGGCGTTGTCGTCGCACAGCCCGTGGTTCTCGATCATGCGCGCCGACATGCGCACGAGCCCCATCGTGTGCTGGTGGTACGAGCGCTTGTCGCCGCTGACATCGAGCACGCCGAGCATGTTGCCGCGCGGATCGAAGATCGGCGCCGCCGAACCCGTGAGGAAACCGTTGGCATGCGTGAAGTGTTCACCGCCATGCACGACGGCCGGCGACTCTTCGAAAAGGGCGGTACCGATCGCGTTGGTGCCCTTCGAGAACTCGGCCCAGTTGACCCCGGGCGACAAGGCGACCTTGCCGGCGCACTTCAGGAATTCGCCATCACCCATCGAGTGCAGGATCGTGCCTTGCGCGTCGGTCAGCACGATCATGCTGTCGGTATCGACGATCTGCTCGAACAGCATCTCCATCACGGGCGCGGCGTGCGTGAACAGTCGCTGGTTGCGCTCGCGAGCCACGCCCAGGTCGCTGCGCATCAGCGGTTCGTAGTCGGGGCGTTCGATGCGGGACAGGCCGAGGGCGGCACAGCGCAAATGTGATTGCTCGATCAATCCGGCGTGACCGGGATGCTGCACCGACGACAGCGCCGTGGGCTGGGTCCAGGGCCTGGCCTTCGTGACCAAACCTCGGTCGCTCGCTGACATGTGCATGTCCTGTTCTCCTGCCGAAGCAAGTTGTCTCCATCGAACCCTGGTCGACGGGTATGTTCTCGTTTCGCCCGAGGATGCCTGTGACTCGGCGCATTCCCTTGATCTGACGCAAAGGCGGCACCTGCAAAACGACTTGTTTGCCTGCTCGCGGCACAGGCTCGCGGCACAGTCCTTGCAGACGGCCTGGTCGGCAGTCAAGGTCGAAGTCGGTCGCTTGCACGCGCAGTTCCGACTCCGAATGCGGGATTTCGAAAGCCGGCCGGAGGCCTCACGCGGATGGTGAAAGGACCGGCTTTGCGCCGATCCGCGTGCACCATGGGCACCCCGTGCGGGGGATGGGTTCGCTGCCGCAGGCGTGCCGGCATGCCCTGCGAGGGCCGCCGCGCACCCGCGCCACCCGTCACCCCGCCCGCGACGCCTGCGCCTTGCGCCCGCGCCCGCGGCCGGCTTCGCGCTGCGCTTCGTGCAGTTCCTCGTGCAGCGCCACGAACTCCTGCGTCAGCTTGTGCCGCGCGTCGAGGTAGATCATCGGGCGGGCGAGGTCGTGCGATTCCTTGATGCGCACCGACGAGCTGAGGTAAGTGCCCAGCACCGGCAGCCCCTCGTCGATCAGTTCCTTGACGAGCCGCTGCGGCAGGTTGGCGCGCGGCTGGAACTGGTTGACGACGATGCCCTTGACCTGCAGGCCGTGGTTGTGGTCGGCCTGGATCTCCTTCACGTTGTCGAGCAGGAGGTACAGCGCGTGACGGGAGAAGTCGTCGCAGTCGAACGGGATGACGCAGCCGTCGGCCGCGATGAGCGCCGAGCGGGTGTAGAAATTGAGCGCGGGGGGCGTGTCGACGTAGATGCGGTCGTAGTCCTTGGCGAGCTCGGCCAGGCCTTCGCGGAACTTGTAGATCTTCCCGCGCGACTCCAGCTTGCCGTGCAGGTCCTCGAGGTCGTCGCCCGGCGGGAGCACGTGCAGGTTCTCCCACGGCGTGTGGACCACGTACTCCGCGATGCCCTTGGGATGGAACACGAACTTCAGGGTCTGCGCGAAATACCCGGCGATGCCTTCGCCGGCTTCGTCCGCGCCCTCGCCGAGCAGGTAGCGCGTGGAGTTGCCCTGCAGGTCCAGGTCGACGACGAGCGTCTTGAGGCCCTGCTGCGCGCTCACCGCGGCCAGGTTGCACGTGATGGTCGACTTGCCGACCCCGCCCTTCTGATTGAAGACGACCAGCCCCATCTCGCCATCCCTCGTGATTTCGCGGTGGCGCATTATCGCCGCGCCCTCGCGCCGCCCGTCCAGCGCCCGCTGCCGTCAGCGCCGCCCAGCGTTTCCCTAGAGGGAGAATGACGCGCGCCCGGCCATCCGCTCGCGCCAGCGCAACAGGTACAAGTGCGCGTCCCCCGGCTTGAGCCTGATCACGCGCGCGAAGTCGACGGCCACCACGGCGGTGATGTCGGCGATGCTGAACCGGTCCGCGGCGATGAAGTCGTGTTCGGCCAGGCGGTCGTTCAGCGTGGCGAAGAACTGCTGCGCGCGCGCCAGGCCCCGCCGCGCGAGCTCCGGGATCTGCGGATAGTCCACCGGCCCGGGCAGCGCCCGGTTGGCCATGGCCGGGGAGCCGTTGCGCAGCGCCTCGGCGATGGCCAGCAGCCCCTCGAACTCGACGCGCCACTGCCAGCTCGCGATCTCGGCCTTCTCCCGCGGCGTGCTTCCCAGCAGCGGCGGCTCGGGGAAGCGGGCCTCGAGGTAGGCGGTGATCGCCGCGTTGTCGGCGAGCAGCAGGCCGTCGTCGGTGCGCAGCGCGGGCACGGTGCATTGCGGATTCACCCGCCGGTACGCGTCGCTCATCTGCTCGCCCTGGCGCAGGTCCACCGGGACGGTCTCGTGGGCGACGCCCTTCTCGGCGAGCAGGATGCGCGCGCGGCGCGGGCTGGGCGCGGTGGCGCAGTCGTAGAGGGTGAACATGCCGTGCCTTTCGCGGGCGCAGGTGCAGGGCGTCAGCGCGGCGCCGCGGCCTGCTTGTCCTGCGTG
>Ga0075429_100000183_pt1 | contig 40888 bp, 32 predicted proteins | sample RhiMetdeltSRZDD3_FD_75295 | JGI IMG/M metagenome (GOLD analysis project Ga0075429, IMG submission 75295) | Populus rhizosphere microbial communities from Tennessee, USA - Rhizosphere MetaG P. deltoides SRZDD3 | ecosystem: Host-associated > Plants > Roots > Rhizosphere > Soil | place: USA...
CATGTTCTTCGGCAGCACCCGCTTCTCGCTCGTCTCCGCGATGAGCACCATGCTGGCGCTCGGCGTGCCGCTCGAGAAAATCGTGCCGATGGTGACGACCCATCCGGCGAAAATGCTGCGGCTGGAAGGCGAGCTCGGCAGCCTGCGTCCGGGCGTCGAGGCCGACGTGTCCGTGCTGCACGACGAGCGCGGCGACTGGACGCTGCGCGACAACGAGGGCAACAAGCTGCGCACCGAGCGCATGCTGCGCCCGCACTTCTGCCTGCGCGCGGGCCGGCGCCACGACGCCGACGCCTCGATCCTCCCGCCTCTCGCCCAAGCGGCCTGAGCAAAGCCCGGACCGTGTGACCAACAAAGGCGTCGGAGCCCGTCTTCCGCGCAAGGAAGACCGGCGCTTCCTGCGGGGCGAGGCCGAATACGTCGCGAACCTCCGGCTTCCGGGGATGCTCGATGTCGCGTTCGTGCGCTCGCCGATGGCCCACGCGGTGCTCGGGAAAATCATCAAGCCCCGGGGCAACGAAGATCGCGTCTTCACTGCGCAAGATCTCACCGGCGTCAGGCCGATCCGGGCGGTCTCCGCGCTCAAGGGGTTCAAGGTTTCGGAGCAGCCGGTCCTCGCCCACGGAAAGGTCAGGCAAGTCGGCGAGCTGATCGCCATGTGCGTCGCGCCGACGCGCGCGCAGGCGGAGGATCTGGCCGACGAGGTAGAGCTCGAGCTCAAGGAGCTGCCGGCGGTCGTCGACATGGTGCAGGCGCGCACGAACCCGCAGGCGCTCGTGCACGAGCACTGGGGCGACAACGTCTTCCTCGAGTCCCTCGTCGATGACGACATCGCCTCGATCGAGACGAAAGCCCGCGTCAAGGTCAGGCGCACGATTCGCACTGCGCGGCAACACATGTCGCCCCTCGAGGGGCGCGGCGTCGTCTGCGAATGGCACAAGCGGCTCGACCAGCTCGTCATGCACAGCGCGACGCAAATGCCGCACCTCAATCGGGCGGGACTCGCCGAGTGCCTGGGCATCGACCAGGGCGCGATTCGCGTCATCGCGCCGGACGTCGGCGGCGGCTTCGGCTACAAGGGAATCCTGCTTCCCGAGGAAGTCTGCCTCGCGTGGCTCTGCCGCAAGCTCGGCCGTCCCGTGCGCTGGATCGAGGACCGGCGCGAGCAGCTTTCCGCCGGCGCAAATTGCCGCGAGCACCACTACGACATCACGCTCTATGCCGATGACCGCGGGCGGCTGCTCGCGATCGATTGCGAAGCCACGGTGGATTCGGGTGCGTATTCGTCGTATCCGTTCTCTGCGTGCCTCGAGGCCGCGCAAGTGAGCTCGATCCTGCCGGGGCCTTACAAGATGGAGCGCTACCGATGCCGCACCTGGTCGGTGGCGACAAACAAGGCGCCGATCCTTCCGTACCGCGGCGTCGCGCGAACCGGCGTGTGCTTCGCGCTCGAGCTGATGATCGACGCAGTAGCACGTGAGCTCGGCATGGAGCCGCATGAAGTGCGCCTGGCGAACCTCGTACAGCCGTCGGAAATGCCGTACGACAACATTACGAAGAAGCATTTCGACAGCGGCGACTATCCGCAAGCCGTGCGGCGCGCGGCAGCGATGATCGATGTCGCTGCCATCCGAAAACTGCAGGCGCAGAGCTCCGCGCAGGAGCCGCGCAGAATCGGCGTCGGGTTCGCGATCTACTGCGAGCAGGCGGCGCACGGCACCTCGGTCTATCACGGCTGGGGCATTCCGATGGTGCCGGGCCACGAGCAGTGCTCGGCGCGGCTCACGCCCGACGGCGTGCTGGAGCTGCGCATCGGCGCGCACTCGCACGGCCAGGGCATGGAAACGACGCTCGCGCAGGTGGCGCATACCGTTCTCGGGATCGATCCGCAAAACGTCCGCCTGGTGCACGGCGACACCGGGCTGACGCCCTACTCGACCGGGACCTGGGGCTCGCGCTGCATGGTGATGTCCGGCGGCGCGGTCGCGGCAGCCTGCGAAGTCATCGGCACGCGGGTGAAGGCGATCGCGGCGAAGCTGCTGGAAGTCTCTGCGGCGGACATTCATCTCGAGGCCGGCGATGCGCGTGTCTCGGGAACGGATCGCGGGATGTCGCTCGCGGATGTGGCGCACGTCTGGTACCGCAAGCCGCAGCTGCTTCCGGTGGACATCGATCCCGCGGGCTTGGAAGCGACTGCTGGCTACAAGGCGAACGTCGACACCGGGACCTTCAGCTACGCGTGCCACGCAGCGAAGGTGGCGGTCGATATTGAGACCGGACACGTCGAGATCCTCGACTACGTCGTCGTCGAGGATGGCGGCACGCTGGTGAACCCGATGATCGTCGACGGCCAGATCTATGGCGGCGCCGCGCAGGGAATCGGCACGGCGCTGTACGAGGAGATGCCTTTCGACGAGCAGGGCCAGCCGCTGGCGACGACGCTCGCGGACTACCTGTTGCCAAGCGCCACGGAAGTGCCCTCGATCCGGATCGACCATCTCGAGACGCCGTCGCCCTACACGCGCTTCGGGCAAAAAGGCATCGGCGAGGGCGGCGCCATCGCGCCGCCCGCTGCAATCGCGAATGCAGTGAACGACGCGCTGGCGGCATTCGGCGTCGAGATTAACGAGTCGCCGCTGACGCCGCGGCGCATCGTCGAGGCGCTCGCCAGGGCCGGCCGATGAAGGCGTGCGCGTTCGAATACGAGCGCCCGCGCGACGTCAGCGACGCGCTAAAGGTTCTTTCGAGCGAAGGCGCGAAAGTGGCCGCCGGGATGCAGTCCCTCGGCCCGATGCTCAATCTGCGCGTGGTGCAGCCCAGGCTGCTGGTGGACATTCGCAGGCTCGAGGAGCTGAGGACGATCCGCGAAGAAGGCGACACGCTCGCGCTCGGCGCCTGCGTGACGCATGCCGAGATCGAAGACGGCCGCGTTCCCGGCGCGACCGGCGCGTTCCTGCAAAAAGTGGCATCGAGGATCGCGTACCGCGCGGTGCGCAATCGCGGCACCATCGGCGGCAGCCTCGCGCACGCCGACCCCGCGGCCGACTGGCCGAGCGCGCTTGCGCTGCTCGGCGGCATCGCGATCGTCGCAGGACCGAGCGGACGACGCGAGATTCCGCTCGAGCGCTTCGTGACTGGATTGTTTTCGACCGACCTTGCGAGCGACGAGATCGTCGTCTTGCTCAAGCTGCAGAAGCTCGGAGCAAAGGCCCGCTTCGGCTGGTGGAAGTTCTGCCGCAAGGCAGGCGAATTCGCACAGGCGATCGGCGGCGTGCTCGAGGACCGCGAGCGCGGCGTCGCGCGCGCCGTGATCGGCGCTACGGCCGGCGCGCCGTTCGTCGAGGCGGGCAATCGTCGCCTGTTCGAGAAGCCGGATCTCGATCAGTGCCTGGCGGCCGCGGACAAGGCAGGGCTCGGCGCGGACCTCTACAGCCGCAGGCTTCACGCGGTCGCTTTGCAGCGCGCGATTGCGGAGGCGCAGCGGCGGTGAAGCGCGTCGCGCTGACGGTGAACGGCAGGCGCGTCGAGGCCGAGGTCGAGCCGCGCACCAGCCTCGCCGACTACCTGCGCGAGCGCGAGGGCCTTACGGGAACAAACCTGGGCTGCGAGCACGGCGTCTGCGGCGCGTGCACCCTCGAGATCGACGGCGCGCCGGCGCGCTCGTGCATCACGTTCGCCGTGGCGTGCGAAGGGGCGAGCGTGCGCACGATCGAGGGCTTCGCGGACGACCCGGTGATGGAAGCGCTGCGCCAGGCGTTCACTGCCGAGCATGCACTGCAATGCGGCTACTGCACGCCGGGAATGCTGGTGACCGCGCGCGACATCGTCACGCGCCTCCCCGACGCCGACGCGGCGCGCATCCGCCTCGAGCTCTCGGGAAATCTCTGCCGCTGCACCGGCTACGTGGGGATCGTGAACGCCATCCAAGTGGTTCTGAAAGATCGAGGCACAGGAGGTGCCTCCCGATGACCATCACCATTACCGCCTTTGAACGCTCACCCGACGGCGGCAAGGGACTGGCACGGGATACGCGCGTCCGCTGGGCGCTGGAAGAAGTGGGCCAACCCTATCAGGTTCGCCTTGTTTCGTTCCGTGCGATGAAGGAATCCGCGCATCAGGTGCTGCATCCGTTCGGTCAGATTCCGACCTACGAGGATGGCGATCTTGTGCTGTTCGAAACGGGGGCGATCGTGTTCCATATCGCCGAGCGCCATCCGGGCCTGCTGCCGGACGATGTCAATGCCCGGGCACGCGCGATCACATGGATGTTTGCCGCGCTCAACACGGTGGAGCCGCCGATCCTCGAGCTCGCCAACGCCAGGCTCCTGGAGGGCGACAAGCCCTGGTGCAAGCAGCGCCTGCCTCTGGTCGAGGATCGCGTCCGCGCCCGGCTGGACCCGCTTTCGCGTCGTCTGGGAGATGCCGACTGGCTCGAGGGTGCGTTCAGCGCGGGCGACCTGATGATGGTGTCGGTGCTGCTCAGGCTGAGATCATCGGGCATTCTGGACGAATTTCCGCAGCTAGCTGCCTATGTCGCGCGCGGCGAAGCGCGGCCCGCCTACCAGCGGGCTTTCGCCGCCCAATTGGCGATCAACGCCGGCAAGCCGCCAGCCTAGTTGCTCGCGAGGTACTGCCGCACCGCGGGCAGCTCCGAAGCCCGGATTCCGTTCCCCGCCATTTCGACGAGCTTCGAGAAGTACATGCGCGCCTTGGCGCGATTGCCGGACTGCGCCGCGGCCTGCGCGGCGCCGTAGAGGCCGCGGTAGCGATTCGGCTCGCGAGTCTGCGATTGCTCGTACGCGACGAGCGCGTCGGCGGGACGCTTCGCCGCCATCAGCATGTCGCCGTAGAGCTCGCGTGCGGGCAACATGCGTGCGGGTGTGAGGGAAGACTTTTCGTTCGCATCCTCCATGTCGGCCGCGGCGCGCATCAGGTCGAGCCCGGCGGCCTGGTTACCCTTCGCGAATTCGACCCAGCCCTGCGTCGTGAGGCGCTGCACCTCGGTCTCGGTCATCCAGTAGTTGTCCTTGTCCTTGAGCGCCGCGACCACTCTTGCGATCTCCTGGATGTCGGCCGCTGCGGCGTCCGGGTTGCCGCTGCGCGCGTGCCCGAGCGCCCGCGCGTACAACGTCTGCGTCTTCGTGTACGGAAAGTTGTTGTCCTCGGCAACGAGCGTAGTCGCTTCCTTCCAGTCGCCGCGCTCGAGCGCGATGCGCGCCGGCATCGCCGCAAGCGCGTAGAAGCCTGCGCGCACCGTGGGCGTGAAGCCCTTCACCTCGCGCGCCTCGCGCAGCACGCGGCGCGCATTGTCGTCCTGACCGAGCTGCAGGTAGGCGTACACCGCATAGTCCATGGAGTGCAGCTGGTCATGCGGCTCCTTGGTCTGCTTCGCCGCGTTCGCCGAGCGCTCGTTGATCGCCGCCGAGTCCTTCCACGCGCCGACGCGCGTAAAGATATGCGACGGCATGTGCAGCGCGTGCGGCGCCGACGGCGCGATTTCCGAGTATGCGCGCGCCGCGCGCATCCCCTTCTCCGCGATGTCCGGAAAATCGTAGCTGTGGATGAGGTAGTGCGCCACGCCCGGATGATCCGGGTGCTTCTTGAATTGCACCTCCAGGATCGCCGCCGCCTTCAGCGCCGAGGCGTAGGTCTTGTCCGTGAGCGGCTGCGTCGTGGTCAGGTAGACCGCGGAGAAGATCTGCGCCTCATCGTCCTCCGGGAAGCGCTTCGCCACCGCCTCGAACGCATCGGAGAGCGCCTTCATGCGTTGCATGTGCGGCTTCGCCGGATGGTTGTCGTAGTACTCGCCGATCGCCTCGATGAAGTTCTTCTCGCGCTCGCTCTTGCGCGTAATGCTGCGCGCGCGGGCGATCGCGTCCTTCGCCACCTGCGCCTGCTGCGGGTTCGGGCCGACGGCAAACGTGTTGCCGATCAGCGCAGAGGCGATGCCCCAGCCGGAGATCGCGCACTGCGTGTCCGTCGTCCACGCCTTCTGGAACGAGGCTTCGGCGTCGCGAAACGCGAACGAATGCAACAGCGCCACTGCGCGCGTCAGATCCTCCTGCACCGCCGGCGCGCACGTGTTGGCGAACGAGACCTTGCCGAGCTTCTCCTCGCCATGCGCCCAGCATGCGGTGCCGACGGCAGCGAACAGGACGGGAATCACTTTGCGGATCAGCATGGACGATCTCCTTTGACGAAATCGATTTTAGCCTCCCAGGTAGGCCCTTTGTACGTGTGGGTCGTGCAGAAGCGACTCTCCGGTGCCGGTCAGCGCCACGGCGCCCTGCTCCATCACGTAGGCGCGGTCCGAGAGCTCCAGCGCCGCCGCGGCATTCTGCTCGACCATCACCACGGTGACGCCCTCCGCGCGGATCTGCCGGATGATCTCGAACGTCCGCTCGACGATGTTCGGCGCAAGCCCGAGCGAAGGCTCGTCGAACAGCACGAGCTTCGGGCGCGACATCAAGGCCCGCGAGATCGCGAGCATCTGCTGCTCGCCGCCGGAAAGCGTGCCTGCGGCCTGCTCGCGCCGCTCGGCCAGCACCGGAAAGCGCTCGAAGATCCGCTCGAAGTCGCTCGCGATGCTGGCTCGATCGCTGCGCAGGAAGCAGCCCATCTCGAGGTTCTCCCGCACCGACATGTACGGAAAGACGCGGCGGCCCTCCGGGCAGTGCGCGATACCCAGTTCGAGCACGCGGCGCGGGCTTGCGCGCGTGATGTCCGCGCCTTCGAATTCGATGCGGCCGCCGGCGGCCCGGACGATCCCCGAGATCGCGCGCAGCGTCGTCGTCTTGCCGGCGCCGTTCGCACCGATCAGGCTGACGAGCTCGCCCTTGTGCACCTCGAGCGAGAGGCTCCGCACTGCGGCCACCTTGCCGTAGTTGCACTGCAGGTTGCTAAGCGTGAGCACGCGCATATTTCTCGCCGAGATAGGCCTTGATGACCTCGGGGTCGCGCTGGATGGCTGCCGGGCTGCCGTCCGCGATGATCCGGCCCTGCGACAGGCAGACCACCCGGTCAGAGACGCCCATCACCATCTTCATGTCGTGCTCGACGAGCAGCACCGTCACGCCGAGCGCCCGAATCTCGCCGAGCTTTGCCATGAACCCCGCCGTCTCCGACGGATTCATCCCGGACACCGGCTCGTCGAGCAGCAACAGCTTCGGCTTGGCGGCGAGCGCGATTGCCACTTCGAGGAGGCGCTGCTCGCCATACGGCAGCGAATTCGCGAGCTCGCCCTTCCGCTGCTGAAGATTGACGAATTTCAGGATCTGCAGCGCCTCGTCGACCAGCGTCTTTTCTTCGCGGGCGACGTACGGCAGGCCGAGCAGGATCGCGAGCGGCGTCTGCTTCGCCTTCAGGTGCAGCCCGATCAGCACGTTCTCGAGCGCGCTGCGATTGCCGAACAGGCTCGTCTTCTGGAACGTGCGGACCAGGCCGAGCGCGGCGATGCTGCTGGGTCTCAATCCGCCGAGGCTGCTGCCGCGAAACAGGATCTGCCCGCCGGCAGCGGCGAGGTAGCCGCTGACCGCGTTGAACGCGGTGGTCTTACCGGCGCCGTTCGGACCGATCAGCGAGAGCACCTCACCCTCGCGCACGTCGAAGCTGGCGCTGTCGAGGGCCAGCAGGCCGCCGAACCGGACCGACAGGTTGCGAACTTCCAGCATCAGGATCCGCCTCTCGAGCGCAGCCCTCGCAGCGCAGGAACGATCCCCTGCGGCAGGAAGTAGACGACGAGCACCATCAGAACGCCGTAGACGATCCATTGCGTTTCCGGGCGGATCGCCAGCGCGCGCAACCCTTCCGGCAGCAGCCCGAAGATCACGCCGCCGACGACCGGGCCGGCGAGCGTGCCCTTGCCTCCGGTGATGACCATGATCGCCATCGTCACCGTGTAGATGAAGAGAAAGACGTCCGGGTCGACGATGCGCACGTAATGCGCGTAGAGAACGCCCGCCGCTCCCGCCATCGTCGCGGCTACGACCGTCGCGAGCACGAGGTAGCGCGTGACGTCGATGCCGACCGAGGTCGCGAGCGCCTCGTTCTCCGCGAGCGCGACCATCGCGCGCCCGGCGCGCGAGTGCACCAGGCGCGCGATGAGGATGAAGCAGGCGATCGCAACGCCGAGGACGAGCCAGTAGACGCTCGGCTTCCTCAGGAACGCAAAGCCCGCGACCGACAGGGCCGGAATGTTGTTGAGGGCCATCGGTCCCTGCGTCAGCTCGACCCAGTTCACCGCCACGAGACGCGCGACTTCCGCGAAGCTGATCGACACGATCACGAAGTACGCACCGCGTACCTTGAACGCGATGCGGCCGATGAACCATCCGCAAAGCCCGGCGGCCAGCATTCCCGCGAACATTGCGAGCCAGACCGGCTTTGGCTGGACCGACAGCAGCATGCCGGGCAGCACGTGCACGGAAAATCCCAGCGAAAAGAGCGCGCTTGCATAGGCACCGACGCCGAAGAACGCCACGTGGCCGAGTGAAAGCTGGCCCGCATAGCCGAGCAGCAGGTTCAGGCTCATCGCGGCGATCGTGAAGATTCCGGCCATGATCAGCACGTGCAGCACGTACGGATCACCCATCCATAGCGGAATCGAAGCCAGCGCAACGACGACCGCCGCCGCAACGAGCCTGGCTGTCACCCGATTCTTTCCTTGCGGGCGAAGAGCCCGGTCGGCCGGAACAGCAGGATCACGATGATGATCAGGAATCCCATCGCATCCCGATAGCCCGAGGAGATGTACCCTGCGCCGAGCTCCTCGACGAGCGCAAGGATGAAACCGCCCAGCGTCGCGCCCGGAATGCTGCCGAGGCCGCCGAGGATCACCACCGCGAAAGCCTTGGCCGCCGCGAGGTCGCCCATGCTCGGGTAGGCGACGAACACCGGCCCGAGCAACGCGCCGGCCGCGGCCGCCAGGCCCGAGCCCAGCGCGAAAGTCGCCGTGTGGACCGCGCCGATCTGCACGCCCATCAGCGCAGCCGTGTCCCGGTCCTGGAACGTCGCACGCATCGCGCGGCCCAGTTTCGTGCCGTTGATGACCTTGTAGGCCACGACGATCAGCGAGAGGGCCATCACAAAAACGAAGACCCGGTTCCACGCAACCGAGACCGGCCCGAGCACCAGCGGCGCCGCTGGAAACGGGTTGTTGATCGATACGGCGACGCCCGTCCAGGCGAGCTGCTCGGCGTTCTGCAGCGCGATCCACGCGCCGATCATGACGAGCATGGTCGTATCGATATCGGCGACGCGAAGCCTCGACAGGAGCACGAGTTCCAGCAGCGCACCCAGCAGCACGCCGAGCACGATCGCAAGGCCGAGCGCGGCGAAGAAATTGACGCCCGCCTTCATCACCAGCGCGTACATCATGTAGGCGCCGAACGCGTACAGCTCGCCGTGCGTGAAGTTGACCACGCGCATGATGCCGAAGATCAGCGTCAGCCCGATGCCGAGCAGCGCGTACGTGCTGCCGAGCATCAGCGCGTTCAGGCCATGCTGGAGCAACTGTTCCATAGGTCGCTGCGCGCCGCGGGCTAGAGGCGCGCGAGAAAAGCGAACGGGTACTTCAGCAAATCAGTTCTTGACGACTTTCCCGTTGTCGATGCGAACGACGTACACGCTGGGCACGTTCTGCGCGCTTTCCTTGCCGGCGGGCCCCTGCTTGATGAACGCGATGTCGCCGTTGATGCCCTTGACCTTCACGTTCCACAGCGCCTGCGCGATCGCCTTGGGCTCGGCCTTGCCTGCGGCCTTGATCGCCTCGACGATCGTATGGATGCCGTCCCACCCGCGGAAACCCTCGGTCAGGCCGCCGATGTTGTATTTGCGGGCATTCCATTCCGCGACGAACTTGCGCGCGATGTCCGGATTCTTCACGGCCTCGGGGAACCACGGCGTAAAGAAGACGAGGTGGTAGGAGCCGTTCGCCGCATCACCCGCCTGCGCGATCAGCTGGTCCGGCGAGACCGAGCCCCCGGTCGTGATGATGCGCGCCTTGACCTGCTGCTCCTTCGCCTGCTTGAGGATCAGCGTCGCCTGCTCGACGGCGGTCGTGACGAACAGCGTGTCGCCCCCGGACGCCTTGATCTTCGCGAGCTGCGCCGAGAAATCGGTCGCCTTCGGATCCATCGTCTCCATCACGCCGACCTGCACGCCCTGCGCCTTGAGCATCTGCGAGAACTCCTGCGAGGCGCCGAGGCCGAAGTCGTTGTTGGTCGCGAGGAAGTCGGCCTTCTTGATGCCGAACGTCTTCACATTCGGCGTAAACGCCCGCGCCTCCATCTCCGACGTGGGGCTGATGCGGAAGATGAACGGGTTGCCCGAGGTGGTGATCTTTCCCGACGACGAGGTCTCGACCAGCATCGGCACCTCGTACTCCATGAGTTTCGGCATCACCGCAAGCGTCAGCGTGGAACTCCAGGCGCCCATCAGCACCGGCACCTTGTCCTTGGCGATCAGCTTTTCGGCGGTCGCGACGGCTTCCGTGGGATTGGACTTGTTGTCCTCGACGACGAGCTGGATCTTGCGCCCGAGCACGCCGCCGGAGGCGTTGATCGCATCCTCGGCGATCTTTGCGCCCTGCGCCACGTAGTTTCCCGAAGCGGCGAACGCGCCGGTCAGCGGCTGCGTCACGCCGATCCGGATCGGCTCCTGCGCCACAGCCGGCGCGGCGCAGAGAAGGATCGTGAGAAACTTCGTCGCGCGAAGAAAATCCTGGACTTTCATGCGAACCTCCCGTTGTGCCACTGAATCCTAACATCGAAGCGCTCGCCCGGATGGCCGCGGCGCGCCCGCAATGGACTGCCGTGCGAGACGCGCGCTCGGCGCTCGGGCTCGAAGGCCGCGTGCTGCTGCACGCCGGGCCGCCGCTCGCCGATCCAACGCAGCCACCGCGCCCGATGCTCAACTCGGCCGTGCTGTCCTGCCTGCACGAAGGCTGGGCGAAAGACGAGGCCGAGGCTGAAAAGATGCTGGCCGACGGTGCAGTGCGGCTCGAGCCTTCCTTTGCGCACAACGTTTCGACACCGCTCGTCGCAATGGTGTCGCCGCGCAGCACCCTCGCTGAAATTGCCGACGGAGAGCGCCGCTACTACTCGTTCCTCGGCACCGGCGCAGGCGCGCAGCAGCGCTTCGGTGCCCGCGACCGCGCGATCCTCGACCGGCTTGAATTTCGCGAGCGGGTTCTTTCGCAAGGATTCCGGGAATTGCTGCTGGCGCCGGTCGATCTGCTCTCGATCGCGCGCGCCGCGATCCGCGAGGGAGATGACCTGCATAACCGGCTGTCGAGCGCCACTACGCTGCTGCACGCGCTTCTCGGCACGCGAGCAGGCGAATCGCAGGAATCCAGGGCGGCCCTGCAGACTGTCCTCGAAGCGCCGCTCTATTTCCTCAATGTCTGGATGCCCGCATGCCAGTTGGTGCTGCTCGCCGCCGAAGACGTGCCCGGCTGCACGCTGGTAACGCGGCTCTGTGCGAACGGCGAGAACGTCGGAATCCAGGTTGCCGCTCGCCCCGGGCGCTGGTTCACGGCGCCGGCGCCGCCCGTCCGGGGACCGTTCATGAAAGGCGCTCCGGAAAATCCCGAGTTCGGTCCGGCGACGGGAGACAGCGGCGTCATCGATGCGTTTGGCCTCGGCGGCCAGGGATTGCGCCATGCGCCAAGCCTGCAAAGCGCATTTGCCCCATGGCTGGACCCGGATGACGATGCCCGCGCACGCTCGATGCTTGCGGGCATTCACCCGATCCTGGAAACGCCCTTCGCGCTGGACGCCGCGTCTGTAGCGAAAACCGGACGCTCGCCGCTGCTATCGACGGGCATGGTGTCGGCCGATGGGCGTGGGCTGCTCGGGCGCGGGATCTGCGCGTTGCCGTCCGGCCCTTGCGCCTTGTTCAGGCAGGCAGCCGCCAGCTAGGGGCGCTTCCTGAGCAGGTATTTCTGGAACCCGTCCATGACAAGCTCACCTCGCTGGTTCTGCACTGCCGAAGTAAGCGTCAGGACGCCAGTCGTCTTGCCGGGCTTCATTTCGGATACCTTGAGCGTGCAGTACAGCGTGTCGCCAACGAAAACCGGCTTCAGGAAGCGGCTGCCCTCCTCGATGAACGCCTTCAACGAATCTTCCACCATGTGAGGGAACAATCCTGCTCCGGCGGCCGTCTGGATCAGCACCTGATAGCCGTGCGCCAGCATGTGCGGCATTCCGCGCTCGCGGCAGTACTCCACGTTCGTAATGGATCGGATGGTTGTCGCCGCTCGCCAGTTGAAACGCCGCGAACAGCGCTTCGGTCATCGTGCGGGAAGGGAGTATGAACTTCTCTCCGACCTCGAAGTCGTCGAAATACCTCTGCTCGCACATCTGGTGCTTCATCTTTGACAACCGAGCGTTGAGTGAATACGCGGCATCACGTTCGACGGAAATCGCCGCGCTCCAGCATCCACGAAATTGCGAACCCGAGCAGCAATCCCCAGAACGGCGCGCCGATATTAAGGATCGGCACGTCGGCAACGGTGACGAGAAAAGTCACCAGCGCGCCGAGCGAAAACCGCTCCTTGAAGGAGACGACGAACGCAGTCTGCAGCACGCGCAGCATCGCCAGCCCGCCAAGCGCCAGGATGAACGCTTTCGGCGTCGCCAGCAGCCAGTGCGTGAACACCGGGGAAAACAAGCCGAAGCCGAGCGCGAGCAGGCCCACGAGCAGCCCGCCGGCGTACTGACGGGATCTTTCGCCGGAGGACGAAAGGATCGCGTTGACCGGGCCGGTCAGACACGTCGACACTGCGCCGACGAGCGCGGACGCAACCGCGCCGATCCCGCACGCGGCCGCGATCGCGTTCACCGGCGGCTGATGGCCCGCTGCGCGCAGCACCGAGATCCCCTGCCCGTTCTGCACGACGAGGACCGTGATCGCGAGCGGGACGACGAGCTCGATCATCGCGCGCCAGGAGAATGCCGGCGCGTAGAGCTGCGGGCCGACGAGCGGCAGGTCCGCGGTCGCCGCTGGCGCAAAGGTTCCGAGCACCGCGATCATCACGGCGCCGGCGGCGAGCGCGCCGATCAGCGGCGGGAAGCGGCGGCCGAGCGCCGGCAGCGCGGACAGCAGCACGAACACTGCGACCATCGGCGCGGCGATCCAGAAATCGTCGCGCACCGCGAACACCAGGTCGAGCCCGAAGCGCAGGAACACGCCGGCGACCATCGCCATCACGATCGGCATCGGCAGCACGTTCATCGCCCGCGCGACCCAACCGGCCCAGCCCAGCACGAGCATCAGCGCGCCGGTCGCGTAATATGCGCCGATCACTTCCGCGAACGACAGATGCGCGAGCGCCGGCCCGACGAGCACCGTGCCCGGGATCGTCCAGAAGAACACCAGCGGCTGGCGGTAGCGCCAGCAGAAGTAGAGGCTGATCAGGCCGTTCAGGAAGAACGAGCCGAAGAGCCACGAGGCGAGATCGGCCGGCGTAAGACCGCCGCGCGTGCCGACTGCCAGCACGATCGCCACCGGCCCGGTGGCGGCGAAAATGAACGCGACGACGCCGTTGACGATTTGCTCGCCGCCGAGGTCGGCAAGCGCCGCGCGGGAAATGGCTCCGTCCCTTTTTTTTACTGCCGCTCGAAGATCGCGGCGATTCCCTGTCCCCCGCCGATGCACATGGTGACGAGCGCGTAGCGTTTCTGCGTGCGCTCGAGCTCGTAGAGCGCTTTCACGGTGAGGATGCAGCCGGTGGCGCCGATCGGATGGCCGAGCGCAACCGCGCCGCCGTTCGGATTCACGCGGGCCGGATCGAGCCCGAGGTCCTTGGTCACCGCCATCGCCTGGGCCGCGAACGCCTCGTTCGATTCGATCACGTCCATGTCCGCGGGCTTCAAACCCGATTTCTCGAATACGCGCCGCACCGCCGGGATCGGCCCGAGACCCATCACGTTCGGCTCGACGCCCGCGTGCGCGTACGCAACGAGGCGCGCCATCGGCTTCGCACCGGCTTTCTTCGCAGCGCCCGCTTCCATCATCACGATCGCGGCGCCGGCATCGTTGATGCCCGAAGCGTTGCCGGCCGTCACGGTGCCGTCCTTTTTGAACACCGCTTTCAGCTTCGACAGGTCCTCGGGCTTGGCATCCCGGCGCACATGCTCGTCATTCGTGTACTGCTCGACGCCTTTGCGCGTCTTCAGCTCGATCGGGACGACCTGCGACTTGAAGTAGCCTTTCTCGAGCGCGTTCGCTGCACGCCGGTGCGATTCCAGTGCGAACTCATCCTGCTGCGCACGCGTGAAGCCGTACTTCGCCGCGATGTTCTCTGCGGTCACGCCCATGTGGCCGTGGCCGAACGGGTCGTGCAGCGCACCGGTCATCGCGTCGACTACCGACGCGTCGCCCATGCGCTGGCCCCAGCGACCGGTGGGAAGGAAGTACGCAGCGCGGCTCATGCTCTCGGCGCCGCCGCCGACCACGCAATCGGTATCGCCGAGCAGGATGTGCTGCGCAGCCGAGACGATGGCCTGCAGACCGGACCCGCACAAGCGATTTACCGTAAGGCAGGGCGTTCCGACCGGCAGGCCGGCGTCGATCGCCGCGACGCGCGACAGGTACATGTCCCGTGCTTCGCCGTGGATGACGCTGCCCATCACTACGTGGCCGACGCTCGCTGGATCGATCTTCGCGCGCGCGACTGCTTCCTTGATCGCGATCGCTCCGAGCTTCGTCGGCGCGAACTCCTTCAGCGAGCCGCCATAGTCGCCGATGCCGGTCCGCACTCCCGATACCACCACCACTTCGCGTGTGCTCATGCCAGTCTCCCGTAGAGATCGTGCTCGTCCGAGCGCTCGATCATGACTTCGACAAATTCCCCGCTGCCGACATCGTTGCCGCCGCTGAAGCGGACGACCCCGTCGATTTCCGGTGCGTCCGCGCTCGATCGCCCGGCGCCGGGCGCATCGACCAGGACCTTGATCCGTTTGCCGACCTTGCCGCGCAGGCGCGCCGCGCTGATCCCGGCCTGAAGCTGCATCAGCCGCGCGCGGCGCGCTTCCTTGACGTCCTCGGGCACCGGATCGGGAAGCGCGTTGGCCGCCGCGCCCTCGACCGGCGAATACGCGAAGCAGCCGACCCGATCGAGTTGCGCTTCGCGCAGGAACGCGAGCAGCTCTTCGAACTCGGTCTCGGTCTCGCCCGGAAAGCCCGCGATGAACGTGCTGCGGATCGTGAGCTCGGGGCACACGGCGCGCCAGCGGCGAATGCGCTCGAGCGTATCTTCGGCGTTCGCGGGGCGCTTCATCAGCCGCAGGATGCGGCGGCTCGCGTGCTGGAACGGCACGTCGAGGTAGGGCAGCAGCTTGCCTTCGGCCATCAACGGAATCACTTCGTCTACGTGCGGATATGGATACACGTAGTGCAGCCGCACCCAGACGCCCAGCTCGCCGAGCGAGCGGCACAGCTCTGTCATGCGCGTTCTCAGCGGCCTGCCGTTGACGAAGCCGGTCCTGAACTTCACGTCGACGCCGTACGCGCTCGTATCCTGCGAGATCACGAGCAGCTCCTTGACCCCGGCGCGCACCAGGTTCTCCGCTTCCTGGAGGACTTCGCCGATCGGGCGCGACACCAGGTCCCCGCGCATCGATGGAATGATGCAGAAGGTGCAGCGGTGGTTGCAGCCTTCCGCGATCTTCAGATAGGCGTAGTGCTGCGGCGTAAGCTTGATGCCTTGCGGCGGCACCAGGTCGGTGAACGGATGGTGCGGCCGCGGCAAGTGCGCGTGCACCGCGTGCATCACGGCTGCAGTGTCGTGCGGGCCGGTCACCGCGAGCACCGACGGGTGCGCCGACTGGACGACCCCGTCCTTCGCGCCGAGGCAGCCGGTGACGATCACGCGGCCGTTTTCCTGCAGCGCCTCGCCGATCGCGCCGAGCGATTCTTCTACCGCCGCGTCGATGAAGCCGCAGGTGTTGACGATGACGAGGTCGGCGCCGGCGTAGTCCTTCGCCGTCGCGTATCCTTCAGCGCGCAGCTGGGTGAGAATCCGCTCCGAGTCGACCAGCGCCTTCGGGCAACCCAGCGAGACGAATCCTATTCTGGGTACACCCTTCACTACTTATTTCTTGTCAGGATCGTTCTTTGTCTGCGCGCCGGGAAAGCCGGGGAACGTGAATCCCGTGAACATGTTGCGCGCCTGGCTCTGCATCTGCTCGTGGAACTGCGAGAACATCTTCTGGCTCTGCTCCATGTAGGCGCGCATCAGGCTTTGCATCGCCGGCCCCTGCAGATTCATGAACTGCGCCCACAGGTCCTGCGAGGCGCGCGAGTTGTCGCCGTAAATCCTCTGCGACTGCTCCTGCAGCGCCTTCTGCAGCTGCTGGAATGCTTCCACGTTCTTTTCCAGGTACGTGCCCATGAAGCCCTGCATTGCGCTGCCGTACGAGCGGATCATCTGCGACAGCAGGTCGGAAGAGAACATCGGCACCCCCGCGCTTTCCTCCTCGAGAATGATCTGCAGCAGGATCTGGCGCGTCAGGTCGTCGCCGCTCTTGGCGTCGATGACCTGGAAGTCCTCCTGCTTCACCACCATCTGCTTGACGTCGACGAGCGTGATGTAGCTCGACGTCTTGGTGTCGTAGAGACGCCGGTTCGGATACTTCTTGATCAGCCGAACCGGTTGCTGCACCTTTTCTTCTGGAATTGCCGACACGCGTCCCTCCTAGTACATGTGCTGCCCGCCGTTGATCGAGATGTTCGCGCCGGTGACGAACGCCGCCTCTTCGGAGCACAGGTAGATGATCAGCCCCGCGACCTCCTCCGGCTTGCCGAGGCGCCCGATGGGAATCTGCGGCAGGATCTTCGAGTCGAGAATTTCCTTCGGGATCGCGGTCACCATCTTGGTGCCGATGTAGCCCGGCGAGATGGTGTTGACCGTCACGCCCTTGCGCGCGCACTCGAGCGCGAGCGCCTTGGTGAAGCCATGGATCCCCGCCTTGGCGGCGGAATAGTTGGTCTGGCCGAACGCGCCCTTCTGCCCGTTCACCGAGGAGACATTGATTACGCGTCCCCATGTGCGTTCGAGCATGCCGTCCATCACCTGCTTCGTCAGGTTGAAGCAGGAATCGAGATTGGTGCGCATCACGGCGTCCCAGTCCGCCTTGGTCATCTTCTTGAACGTCATGTCGCGCGTGATGCCGGCGTTGTTGACGAGGATGTCGATCGGGCCGTGCTCGCGCTGCATCTGCGCGCATTTCGCCGAACAATCGTCGTAGTTGACGACATCGACCGGGTACGCGGGAAAGGTATGGCCGCGGGACTTCATTTCCTCGAGCCAGCTGCGGTACTTGGTATTCGAAGGCGAGTAGGTCACCAGCACCTTGTAACCGGCATCGGCGAGCTTGATCGAAATCGTCTCGCCCAGCCCGCCCATGCCGCCGGTCACGAGCGCCGTTCTCTGGTTTGCCACGGGGTTCTCCTGCGTACTTGCGTTGGTCGAGGTCAGTTTACACCATCACATCATGTGCATTCCGCCATTGACGGAGATGTTGGCGCCGGTGATGTAGCCGGCTTCTTCCGACGCGAGAAACGCCACGACCGCGGCGATCTCGTCGGGCTTGGCGAGCCGGCCCATCGGGATCGAAGCGATGATCTGCTCGCGGATTTCCTTGCGGATCGCGAGCACCATGTCGGTCTCGACGTACCCCGGCGACACGGTGTTGACGGTGACGCCTTTCTTGACGACCTCCTGCGCGAGCGCCTTGGCGAATCCCGCCATGCCCGCCTTCGCCGCCGAGTAGTTCGTCTGGCCGAACTGGCCCTTGATCGCGTTGACCGAGGAGATGTTGATGATCCGCCCCCAGCCCCGGTCCACCATGCCGTCGATGACCTGCCGGGTGACGTTGAAGACGCTGTTCAGGTTGGTGTTGATGACCGCGTTCCAGTCGCCCTCGGTCATGCGCTTGAACACCGAGTCGCGCGTGATCCCGGCGTTGTTGACCAGGATGTCCACCGGGCCGACCACGGCGCGGACGTTGTAGAACATCTCGGCGCACGACTCGAACTCCGACACGTCGCCTTCGGCCGCATGCGCCTTGAAACCCTCGTTGCGCATATCGGAGAGCCACTCTTCCTTGCGGTCGTACTCGGGCAGGCAGCCGGCGACGATCGTGTGACCCATGCTCCCGAGCCGCCGGCAGATCGCAGTGCCGATGCCGCCCATCCCGCCGGTCACGAATACCACCCGGCGCGGCGCCAGCCCGGGCTCCGCGTTCTGCTCCTTCTGCTCCTTCACACGCTGCATCACCTGGACGGTCATTCGTCGTTCTCCGTGAGTTGTTGTTGTAGTAGCCGACGTGTCAGCGCTCGACTGCGAGCGCGACACCCATGCCGCCTCCGATGCACAGCGACGCGAGGCCCTTCTTCGCGTCGCGCTTCTGCATTTCGTGCAGCAACGTGACCAGGATCCGGCATCCGGATGCGCCGATCGGATGCCCAAGCGCGATCGCGCCGCCGTTCACGTTGACCTTCTTCGTGTCCCAGCCCATCTGACGATTCACAGCTATAGCCTGAGCAGCGAACGCCTCATTGATCTCCATCAGATCGAGGTCTTTCGGCTCCCACCCGGCGCGCGCGAGGCAGCGCTTGGATGCGGGCACCGGTCCCATCCCCATGTAACGCGGATCGACGCCCGCCGACGCAAACGCCTTGATCCTCGCGAGCGGGCGCAGCCCGAGCTCCTTCGCCTTCCTTGCGGACGTGAGCACGACGACTGCGGCGCCGTCGTTCAGGCCCGAAGCGTTTCCTGCAGTAACCGAGCCCGCCTTGTCGAACGCGGGCTTGAGGCTCTTCATCGCATCGAGCGTGGTGCCGTGGCGCGGGTATTCGTCGTCCGCGAAGGTGACGGGTCCCTTGCGCGATGGAATCTCGAGGGCGACGATCTCGTCGCGGAACCGGCCTGCTTTCTGCGCCGCCTCGGCCTTGTTCTGCGATGCGACGGCGAATTCGTCCTGCTCCTCGCGAGTGACCGCGTATTCCTTGGCGACGTTTTCCGCGGTGATGCCCATGTGGTACTGGTTGTAGACGTCCCACAGGCCGTCGACGATCATCGTGTCGACCAGCTTCGCGTCGCCCATGCGAAAGCCGTCGCGCGAGCCCATCAGCACGTGCGGTGCGAGGCTCATCGACTCCTGCCCGCCCGCAACGACGAGATCCGAATCGCCGTTGGCGATCGATTGCGCGCCGAGCATCGCCGCCTTGAGTCCGGAACCGCAGACCTTGTTGATCGTCATCGACGGAACCATGTCGGGAATTCCCGCGCGGATCGCCGCCTGGCGCGCGCCGTTCTGCCCGATCCCCGCGGTCAGCACCTGCCCCATGATTACTTCGGACACCTGGTCGGGTTTGACGCCCGAGCGCTCCAGCACGTTGCGAATGACGTGCGCGCCGAGGTCCGATGCCGCGACCTTGGCGAGCGTGCCGCCGAACTTGCCGATCGCCGTGCGCGCCGCGCCAACAATCACGATCTCTTCCATGTCCGTTTCTCCTCGTTGTGTCGGGCGGCTCAGGCCGCCCGCTGCTTCACATAGCGTCCGGGAGCGGGCTCGATCGCCGGATAGGCGGCGCTGCCGGGTGCGCGAGGCGCCGGACGGCTACCGCCCTTGAACGCTTCGAGCCAGCGCGCCCATTCGGTCCACCAGCTTCCCGGCTGCTCACTCGCCTGTGCAAGCCACGCATCCGGATCTTCCGCATCCGGCTTCCCGGTCCAGTAGCTGCGCTTGCCTTTCGCTGCCGGGTTGATCACGCCCGCGACGTGGCCGCTCGCGCCGAGCACGAAGGTCTTTTCGCCACCCAGCAGCCCGAGCGAGCGGTACGCCGAGCGCCACGGAACGATGTGATCCTCGCGAGTCGCGAGGATGAACGACGGCTGCTCGACCTTGCCGAGGTCGACGGCAACGCCGCAGTTCGTCAGCGCGCGCGGAACGCGCAGCTTGTTTTCCAGATAGGTATTGCGGACGTAGGTGCAATACATCGGGCCTGCCAGGTTGGTGCTGTCGGCGTTCCAGTAGAGCAGATCGAACGCGGCAGGCGACCCGCCCATCCAATAGTTGTTGATTACATACGGCCAGACGAGATCGTTCGCGCGCAGCGCCGAGAAGACGAACGCGAGATCCGTGCCGGGAAGCACGCCACCGCGACCGATCGTCGCTTCGCGCGCTGCGACGCTCTGCGCATCGATGAAGACGCCGATCTGTCCGGCTTCGGAGAAATCGAGCATCGTCGTCAGGTACGTGACGCTGCCGACGCTGTCATCGCCCTGCTCGGCGAGCACCGCCAGCGCCGCGGCAAGCAGCGTGCCGCCAACGCAGAATCCGAGTGCGTTGACGCGATCTGCGCCGGTGATTTCCCGCGCGACCCGCAAAGGCTCGAAAATTCCGAGCCGCAGGTAATCGTCCCAGCCGTAGTGCCCCTGCTCCGGGCCTACATTGCGCCACGACACCATGAACACGGTGTGTCCCTGGTCGAGTGCGTACTGTACGTAGGAGTTTTCCGGCTGCAGGTCGAGGATGTAATACTTGTTGATGCACGGCGGCACCATGACCAGCGGCCGCACGCCCGTCTCGGCGGTCGTCGCGGCGTACTGGATCAGCTGGACGAGGTCGTTCTCGTAGACGACCGCGCCTGGGGTGACGGCGAGATTGCGGCCGACTTCGAACGCCGACTCGTCGGTCTGGCTGATGCGTCCCTTGCGCGCGTCCGTGAGCAGGTTCGCCAGCCCGCGCGCAATGCTTTCGCCGCCGCTCTCGACCGCCTTGCGGATGACCTGCGGATTGGTCGCGGCAAAATTGGACGGGCTCATCGCGTCGATCCACTGCCGCGCCGCGAATCGCAGCCGCTCTTTCGCTGCCGCGTCGAGCTCCGCCCCGTCGACGAGATCGCTCAGGAAGCGCGCAGCAAGCAGGTACGACTGGCGGAGATAGTCGTAGTAGCGGTTTTCGCGCCATTCCCTGGCGGCGAAACGCCGGTCTCCCGCATCCGGCTTGGCTACGGCCTCGGACGTTCCCGCGAGCAGAGCGCTCCAGAGTCGCGTCTGCCGCTCGAGGTAGGCCGCTTGCTGCGCAGCAAACTGGGCGGCGTTCGGCGCGAGCTGCGGAAGCCATGGGCCGCCTGCCATTCCCTGCAAGCCTTCTGCAAGGGGCATCCACCCTTCGATGACGTGGTTGCGAGCAGCAGCAATGCCTTCAATCAGGGCGTCGGTCTGCGCGTGCTGGGGCTGCATCGAGGGCGCATTTTGCGACGCACCATTCGAGCCGTCAATCAGCACACCCTACCCGGGTCGACTGAGCGCGTAACACAATGATTTTACTTACTGTTTATAGAGCCTAGCCAACGACCGCGCGCACCAACGCGATTGCAGCGATACCGAGGCTGATCAAGATCGCCTGCGAGAGCGTGTCGCGCAGTTCGGGCCGCCGATGCAGTCCCGGGATCAGATCGGCCACCGCCACGTAGATCATGCTGGCGGCAACGATCCCCAGCAGCACGGGTTCCCAATGCTGCAGGGTCTGCAGCGCGAAGTAGCCGAGCACGCCGCCGACCAGCGTCGCGAGCGAGGAAAGCATGTTGAGTACGAGCGCGCGGGTTCTCGAGTAGCCCGAGTGCAGCAGGATCAGGAAGTCGCCGACCTCCTGCGGGATCTCGTGCGCGACGATGGCGACCGCGGTGATTACGCCAAGCTGCGTGCTTTGCAGGAATGCGGCCGCGATCAGGATGCCGTCGACGAAATTGTGCACCGTGTCGCCGACCACGATCAGCGTGCCGGTGCGCCCGTGGTCGTGCGGCAGCGTGTGCGTATCGTGGACCTCGCAATTCTCGGTGTGGCAATGCCTCCACAGCAGCAGCTTTTCGAGCAGGAAGAAAGCGAAGATGCCGCCGAGGATCGCGCCGGCCGCGACGTGCGGGCGTCCGTACTCGAACGCGTGCGGAATGACCTCGAGGAACGCCGCGCCGAGCAGCGCGCCGATCGCAAACGATACCAGCATCGGCACCCAGGATGCGCGCACCAAAAGCGCAGCCGCGGCGGCGCCGGCCGACAGCGTCCCGCCGGCGATGCTTGCCGCGACGATCCATCCAAGGGTCATCGAATCATTGTACGCGCGGCCTACTCGAGCCAGGCGAGCGCCGCCATGCGCTCGCTGGTTCGATCGCGGCGGAATGAAAAGAACTGAGCGCGATCGCTGTACGTGCACAGCGTGCCGCCGAAGACGCGGGTGATTCCAGCGCGCGCCAGGCGCTGGCGCGCGATCGCGTACAAGTCGAGCAGCCAATGATGCGGGCGCGTCGCGGCGAATGCAGCGGCGGCCGCGGCGTCGCCTCCGAGGAACGCATCGCGCACCTCGTCGCCGACTTCGTACACGCGCGGACCGATCGCCGGGCCGAGCCAGGCGACGACGCGTTGCGGGGCGACGGCCATCGCCTGCAGCGTCGCTTCGATCACGCCGGCCGCCAGACCGCGCCAGCCGGCGTGCGCAAGGCCGATCACTTCGCCGCCGTCGCTGGCGAGCAGCACCGGCATGCAATCCGCCGCCTGGATCGCGCACACCGGACCCGGTGCGCGCAAGACGAACGAATCCCCTTCGAGCGCGCGGGATGCGCCTGCAAGCTGCGCATCGTGCACTCGAGTTCCGTGCACCTGATGCAACCACAGCGGTTCGGCGGGAACCAGCGCGCGCAATCGCTCGCGCCCGACCGCACCCTTGCGCATGTCCCCCAGCGCGCGTGTCGTAACGAAAGCGCGCACGCGCGGCGGCGCGGGCCAGTCGGGAACGATGACCTCAGGCGCCACGACGCAAGCGCTCGAGCAACGCCGCCATGTCGGCGGGAAGCGGCGAGCGCCACTGCACGGGCTTGCCGGTGCGCGGATGCACGAGCTCCAGCTCGGCCGCGTGCAGCGCCTGCCGCGGAAAAGCCACGGCGTGACGCGTGCCGCGGCGATACACCGGCTCGCCGATCAGCGGATGGCGGATGTGCTGGAAATGAACGCGGATCTGGTGCGTGCGTCCGGTCTCGAGCCGGCACTCCACCAGCGCCGCGCGCCCATAGCGCTCCAGCACGCGGTAGCGCGTGCGCGCATCCTTGCCGCGACGGGTGACCGCCATCCTCGTCCGGGCGCGCGCGTCCCTGCCGACCGGCGCATCGATCATTCCGCTCGAGGGCGGATCGCCATGCACGAGCGCAAGGTAGACGCGGCGCACCGTTCGGCTTGCGAGCTGTTCGGCGAGCTTCGCCTGAGCGACGACGTTCTTGGCGACGACAAGGAGGCCGCTCGTATCCTTGTCGAGGCGATGGACGATTCCTGCGCGAGGCACCGATGCAAGCTCCGGCGCATGCGCGAGCAGCGCGTTCATCATCGTGCGGTCCGGCACTCCGGCCCCGGGATGGACGACGAGCCCGGGGGGCTTGTCGATCACGATCACGTCCCGATCCTCGAACACGATCTCGAGCGGCATGCGTTGCGCGGCCGGCGCCCCGCTACGCGGCGCGCGCGGCGGCGCGATCTCGATCGTCTCGCCACCCGTGACGGGCAAGCGCGGCTCGCAGCGCGCGCCGTTGATCCGGATATGCCCCGACCGGACCCACTCCTGGAGACGGTTGCGCGAGTACTGCGGGAACATGCGTACCAGCGCATGGTCGAGCCGCAGGCCGCCCAGCGCCAAGGGCACCTTCGCCGACATCGGCGCGACGAATGCATCCTCCCAGTTCGCGCCGGGCGCGGCGCTATAATCGCTCGCCATGAAAGCTAGTGTACTTGCTCTGCTCATTGCTCTCGTCGCCGGCGGCTGCGCTGCGCTGTCGACCGAGAAGGACGAGACCGTAGGCTGGTCGGCGCAACGGCTGTACGGCGAAGCCAAGGACGAGATGTACTCCAGGAACTGGGAGAAAGCCATCAAGTACCTGGAGAAGCTCGAGGCGCGCTATCCGTATGGCCGCTTCGCGCAGCAAGCGCAGCTCGACGTCGCTTATGCGTACTGGAAGAGCGGCGAACGCGCATCGGCGGTCGCTGCCGCGGATCGCTTCATCAAGCTCTACCCCAACCATTCCAACGTCGACTACGCCTGGTACCTGAAGGGGCTGGTGAATTTCAACGAGAACCAGGGAATTTTCGCGGTGTTCGACAATCCGGACATGACCGAGCGCGACCCGAAGGGCTCATACAGCGCGTTCGAGGCGTTCAAGGAAGTCGTCACGCGGTTCCCGGAGTCGAAATATGCCGAGGATGCCGCGGCACGGATGCGTTTCCTCGTCAATTCGCTGGCGCAGAACGAAGTCCACGTCGCGCGCTACTACATGAAGCGAGGGGCATACGTCGCGGCGGCCAATCGCGCCCAGTACGCGGTGCAGAATTACCCGAATGCGCCGGCGATCGAAGAGGCCGTGTTCATCATGGTGAAGGCCTACGACGCGCTCGGAATGGAAGACCTGCGCAATGCAGCCGATCGCGTCATGCGCAAGAATTTCCCCGAGAGCAAGTACCTGAACCCCAAGGGATACAAGCGCGACGTCCCGTGGTGGAAGCTCTGGGATCCCGACTGGTAAGCCGCTAGAGCGGGATTCCCTCGTCCGCGGCGTAGCTGCGGATGACCGATTCGATGTCCTCGTCCGGCTTGAAGCCCATCGCCAGCGCACGCAGCGTCCTGAAGCGCACCGGCCACGTCTTGACGATTTCGCGAATGCGCGGATCGGGCGTCCAGCGGACGCGCTCGGCGACCTTGCGGTCCGTCACGCGAGCGAGCGCTTCGAGCATCTGCGCGACGCTGACGGTGATGCCGGGAAGATTGACGACGCGATTGAGGCCCCATGCCGTCGCGGGCAATTCGTGCGCATGCATGAACGCTTCCGTCACCCGCCGCGGCGAGAGCAGCCATACGCCGGTTTCCGGTCCGACCGGGCAGTCGCTCGGCAGGCCGTTCAGCGGCTCGCGCAGGATGCTGCTTGCGAACGACGATGCAGCCGCATTCGGCTTTCCCGCGCGCACCACGATGGTCGGCAGCCGCAACGAGCGCCCGTCGATGAAGCCCTTGCGCGAGTAGTCCGACACCAGGTATTCGCTCGCTACTTTCTGCGCTCCGTACGAAGTCTGCGGGTTGGGCGTGGTCGAATCGTCGAGCTCTGCCGGAAGCTCGCCGCCGAACGCCGCCACCGAGCTCGAGAACACGACCCGCGGCGGCTTTGCGCAGCGGCGCAACCGTTCGAGCACGAGGCGCGTCCCCTCGAGGTTGACGCGCATGCCGAGCTCGAAATCCGACTCCGCCTGTCCGCTCACTACCGCAGCGAGATGAAACAGCGACGCCGTGTCCGGCGTGACGACCCGCTCCAGCGTCGCGGGGTCGGAGAGATCGCCGCTCACCTTTTCGACGCGCGGGTCGGCCGGCCGAGGGATCGGGAATCCGGTGTCGAGCAGCACCAGCTTCGAGATCTCGTGCGCGCCGCCATCGGGCCCGGTCATCTTGCCGCGCGCCAGCAATGCATTGGCGAGCTTCGAGCCGAGAAATCCGCCGCCTCCGGTGATGACGACTTTCATGCCGGCATTCTAGCGAAGAAGGCTTCGACTTCGGCGCGCTCGCGGGTGCGGCGCATCGGCGGCAGGCTGGCGAGAACGGTCCTGCCGTACGGCTTCGAGACGAGACGCGGATCGCACAGCACGAGCACGCCGCGATCGCTCGTGTCGCGGATCAGTCGGCCTGCACCCTGCTTGAGCGCGAGGATCGCCTGCGGCAACTGCGCCTCGAGGAACGGGTTGCCGCCGCTCGCGCGCAAGGCCTCGATCCGCGCCGCAACCACCGGATCATCCGGCGGCGCAAACGGCAGCTTGTCGATGAAGACGACCGAGAGCGCCTCGCCGCGTACGTCCACGCCTTCCCAGAAGGACGCGGCGCCCAGCAGCACCGCATTTCCCAGGCGGCGGAAGCGCTCGAGCAATTCGCTGCGCGATCCGGTTCCCTGCACGAGCAGCGGCAGGTCCAATCCGAGCGCAGGCAGTCGCTCGGCAAGCAGCGCGTGCGCCCGGCGCAGCGCGCGCAACGTCGTGAACAGCAGAAACGCCCGGCCGCCGCTCGCCCGCAGCACAGGCAGCACCGCCTCGACTGCGGCCGCAGTAAACGCCGGGTCATTCGGATCCGCCGGCAGCCCGCGCGGCAGGTATAGAAGCGCCTGCGTCGCATAGTCGAACGGGCTCGCCCAGGCGCGCGTGGCGCTCTCCTCGAGCCCGAGCTCGCGCCGGAAATGCGAGAAATCGCCGCCGACTGCGAGCGTCGCCGAAGTGAAAATCCAGGCGCGCGGGCGATCGGCGAACTGGCGCTTGAAAAGCTCCGCCGAGGACAGCGGGGTACTGCGGAGCTGCGCAGCGTGACTGAAGACCTCGATCCAGCGCACGCGGTCCGCGGCAACAGGTTCCTGCACTCGCGCCAGCGTGCCGCGCGACTCTTCCGCTCGCCGTGCACACGAGGCGAGGCCCTCGGAGCGCTCGGCCTGCTTCTCGAGCGCTTCCGCGAGCGTATCGAGCGCGCTCGACAGCGTCTCGAGCGCCGCAGCGAATCCGTCCCGGCGCGCTGCCTGGGCCCACGCCATCCGCGCGGGCTCGCTGCCAAGCGAAAGGCGCAGATCGCGCGCGCCGCGCTCAAGCCGCTGCGCAAGGCCCTCGAGCTCCGGTGACGCGCCACCGGCCGCACGCAGCTCGAGCCGTGTGTCGCGCGCGAGCTCGATCAGCTGCGTCGTCGACAGGATCTCGCCGAAGAAATTGCGCGCCGTCTCCGGGAGCTGGTGCGCCTCGTCGAACACGATCGTGTTGCAGGCGGGCAGCAGCTCCGCAACGCCGCCGTCGCGCAGCACGACATCGGCGAAGAACAGGTGATGGTTGACGACGACCAGGTCGGCGGCAAGCGCGTCGCGACGGGCTCGCATGACGAAGCACTCGCCGTAGTCCGGGCATTCCTGGCCGAGGCAGTTCTCGCGCGTCGAGGTCGCGTGCTGCCATACCGGTGCATCCTCGGGCACCGTGGCGAGATCGGCCCGATCGCCGCTGCTGCTCACGGCGGCGAACCGGGCGATCGTTCGCAGTTGCGTTGCTTCCTGCGGTGAAGAAAGGCGCGCTTCGTGCTCGGCACGGCGCAGGCGGTACACGCAGACGTAGTTCGCGCGTCCCTTCAGCAGCGCGATCGTGGCACCGCAGGCGAGCGCTGAGCGCACCGCCGGAAGGTCGCGATCGTAGAGCTGATCCTGCAGCGTCTTCGTGCCAGTCGAAAGGATCACCTTTCCGCCCGCCAGCAGCGCAGGCACGAGATACGCCACGGTTTTGCCGGTGCCGGTTCCCGCCTCGGCGCAGAACATCGCGTTGCGCTCGATCGCATCGAGAATCGCATGCGCCATTTCGAGCTGCTGCGGGCGTTCGCGATAGCCTGGGATTGCAGCGGCAAGGGCGCCGTTTTCGCCGAAGGCGCGCGCCAGCGCCTGCAAGACGCGCGCGGTCAGTGGGCCAGCCCCTTCAAGCAATTTCTTTCATTTCGTGGCAGAGTAAGTTCAAGTATGGCCCATAGAGTTTTGGTTCTGCTGATTTTCTGCACCGCGATGGCAGCCTGTGCCCCGCTCACCCGCGCACCGGTCGATACGCGGGATTCATCCCCTCCGCTGGCGCGCAGGAGCGTGCCGTCCGCGGAACGTTCCGAGGCACTGCTGCTCGCACTGATGGCACTCGGCGTCGACTACCGCAGCGGCGGCCGCTCCGTGGCGACCGGCTTCGACTGCAGCGGCCTCGTCGCGCACGTCTACGAGGAAGCATACGGCATCCGCTTGCCGCGGACGGTCAGCGCACAGAGCGCGATCGGGCTCTCGGTAGGCGCAAAGGAATTGGAGCCGGGAGACCTGGTCTTCTACGACACGCTCGGCCGGCCGTACTCGCACGTCGGCATCTATCTCGGCGACGGGAAATTCGTACACGCGCCGAAGACGGGTTCCACCGTGCGCGTGGAGAGCATGAAGAGCGCGTACTGGACCCAGCGCTTCAACGGCGCACGCCGCATCGACGTCTCGCTCTAGCCACCCCAGTTAGGTAGTTCGGAAGGAGGATGAGAACCGTTCGCATTCCTGTTGACGAGCTGGATGAGAATAATTATCATACTTGTTCTCTTTCCCGGTATCAACCTAAATGCCTGCTTTCATTAGAAAATTAGCAATCGTGACGTGTCTCGCCGCGGTTTCGGTACACGCAGCGGCTCAGGAGAAGGTGCTCAATCTCTATTCCTCTCGCCACTACCAGACCGACGAGGCGCTCTACTCCGAGTTCACGCGCCAGACCGGTATCCGCATCAACCGGATCGAGGCGCCCGAGGATGCGCTGATCGAGCGCTTGCGCAACGAGGGTTCGGCCAGTCCTGCGGACGTGCTCGTAACGGTGGACGCCGGGCGACTCTGGCGCGCAGAGCAACTCGGCCTTTTCCAGCCGGTGAAATCGGCCGCCCTGGATTCGCGCGTGCCCGCGCATCTGCGCCATCCCGATGGGCTGTGGTTCGGCTTTTCGACCCGCGCGCGCGTCATCGTCTACAACAAGGAAGCGGTGCAGCCGGGACAGATCCGCAGCTACGAGGATCTCGCCGACCCGAAATGGAAGGGCAAGGTCTGCATGCGCTCGAGCTCGAACGTCTACAACCTGTCGCTCGCTGCGGCACTGATCTCGCACGCCGGCGAGCAGAAGACCGAGGAGTGGGCGCGCGGCGTCGTGGCGAATTTCGCGCGCGCGCCCAAGGGCGGCGACACCGACCAGATCAAGGCGGTGGCCGCCGGCGAGTGCGCGCTGACGCTGGCAAACACGTACTACTACGCGCGGCTGGTGAAGTCCTCCAAGCCCGATGAGCGCGAGGCGGTGGCGAAGACCGGCGTCGTGTGGCCCAACCAGGACGGTCACGGCACGCACGTCAACATCTCGGGCGCCGGCGTGCTGAAGAACGCGCCGCACCGCGAGGAAGCGGTGAAATTTCTCGAGTACCTCGCGGGCAACGATGCGCAACGCTACTTCGCCGACGGAAATAACGAGTATCCCGTCGTGAAGAGCGCGGCGATCGACAACCCTGCGCTCGCCGGGTTGGGCAGCTTCAAGCCCGATACGCTCAACGTCAGCGCGCTCGGCCGAAATCAGCCCGAGGCGCAAAAGGTCTACGACCGCGCAGGCTGGAGGTAGTTACCGGCGCGCCATCGACCGCGCGAGGAGGTAGACCGGGATCAGCCCGACGGCGACGATCGCGAGCGCCGGGATCGACGCCTCCGCGAGCCGCTCGTCCTTCGCCAGGTTGAACGTCTGCACGGCGAGCGTATCGAAATCGAACGGGCGCAGCGCCAGCGTCGCAGGGAGCTCCTTCATCACGTCGACGAAGACGAGCAGCGCGGCGGCCATCAGGCTGCGCGCGAGCAGCGGCGCATGCACGCGAGCGAGCGTCTCGGCAGGGCCGGCGCCCAGGCTGCGCGCCGCGTCGTCCATGCTGGGCCGGATCTTTGCGAGCCCCGCTTCCACCGATTGCAGCGCGACTGCGAGAAACCGCACCAGATACGCGTAGAGAAGCGCGACGATGGTGCCGGAGAGGACGAGCCGCGTCGGTGCGCTTCCGGCCGGCAGCACGGCAGCGAGCCACTGATCCATGCGCGTCAGCGGAACCATCACGCCGACGGCGATCACCACGCCCGGAATCGCGTAACCGAGACCGGCGATCCGGCTTGCGGCGCGCTCGGCGAAGCCCGAGCGGACGCGTACGGCATAGCCGGAGACGAGCGCACAAGCGACTGCGAGGAACGCCGCCGCGGTGGCGAGCGTAAGACTGTTCCATGCGAGGCGCAGGAACCTCGCGCCAATGTTCATTCCCTCTTCCTGCAGGGCAAGGCGCAGAAGCAACGCAGCGGGAAGCACGAAGCCAAGGACGAGCGGCGTGGCGCAGGCGAGCCAGGCGCCGAGCGCGCGCCTTCCCGAGAGCGCGTGGCGATGCACGCGCCCGCGCCCTGAGGAGTGGAATGCCGCGCCGCCGCGCGCAAGGCGCTCCAGCGCAAGCACCGCTGCGACACCAGCGAGCAGCAGCGCGCCGAGCTGCGCGGCCGCAACCGCATCGCCAAGCGAGAACCAGGCGCGAAAGATCCCGGTGGAAAACGTATCCACGCCGAAGTAGGCGACCGTTCCGTAGTCGGCAAGCGTTTCCATCAGGCACAGCGCGGTGCCCGCGGCGATGCCCGGACGCGCGAGCGGCAGCGCAATGCGAAAGAAGCTGCGCCACGGACCGTGCCCGAGCAGGCGCGCGGACTCGAGCGCCGCCGACGATTGCTCGAGGAGCGCGGCGCGCGCCAGCAGGTAGACGTACGGATAGAGAACGAAAATCAGCACGAACGCGGCGCCGCCGAGCGAGCGTACATCCGGAAACCAGTACTCGCCCGCACGCCAGCCGGTCGCCGCCCGCAGCGCGCTCTGCAGCGGCCCCGCGAACTGCAGGAAATCGGTATAAACATACGCCATCACATAGGCGGGCGTCGCCAGCGGAAGCAGCAGCGCCCACGCGAAAAACCTGGCCATCGGGAAACGGCACGCAGTGGTCAGCCATGCACAAGCGACGCCGAGCACGACTACGCCAGCGCCGACCAGCGTCGCAAGCAGTAGCGTGTTGACGATGTAATCCGGCAGTACCGTGCTCGCGAGATGCCGCCAGGTTTCCGCGCGCGGGACGAGCAGGTTCAGAAGCACCACGACGATCGGCAGGCCGACCAGCGCGGCAATGACAAACGCGCCACCGCGCAGCCACGGAAGGCCCGGCTGCCGTAAGGCTGCGAGCCGCCCTGACGAATCCGAGATCAAGGAACTCATTGAAATTTCAATGAATCCTAACAGCGCGCGGAATCACCGGCAAGGTAAATGGGAACTGTTATCATCTTTCCAGCATGGGTGAGTCCACGGTCCTGGAGTTGCGATCGGTCGAGCAAGCGTACGACGGCCAGGTCGTCGTCGCGGATGTGTCGTTCCGGCTCGCGCGCGGCGCAATCGGCTGCATCCTCGGACCGAGCGGCTGCGGCAAGACGACGCTGCTGCGCGGCATCGCCGGCTTCGAGCCGGTTCGCAGGGGCGAAATCCTGATCGACGGCGAAGTCGTGTCGCGGCCCGGGTATCGGCTCGCGCCGGAGCGCCGGCGCATCGGCATGGTGTTCCAGGACTACGCGCTCTTTCCCCACCTTTCCGTGCGCGAGAACGTGCGCTTCGGGCTGCGATTGCTGCCGCGGCGGCAATCCGACGATCGCGTCGCCGAACTCGCCGCGCTCGTCGGCATCGGCGAAGCGCTCGACAAGTATCCCCACGAGCTGTCCGGCGGCCAGCAGCAGCGCGCCGCGCTCGCGCGCGCACTTGCGCCGCGGCCGGAGCTGCTGCTGCTGGACGAGCCGTTCTCCAATCTGGACGTCGACCTGCGCGAGCGCCTGTCGCTCGAGCTGCGCGAGATCCTCAAGGCTTCAGGCGCCACCGCGGTGCTCGTGACGCACGACCAGCATGAAGCGTTCGCGATCGCCGACGAAATCGGAGTCCTGCACGACGGCCGGATCCAGCAATGGGACTCGGCCTACAACCTGTATCACCGGCCGGCGAACCGCTTCGTCGCGGATTTCGTCGGCCAGGGCGTATTTCTGCCTGCGAAGGTGCTCAACCCGCGCCAGGTCGAGATCGAGCTCGGCGTGCTCGACGGCGACATTCCGCATGCGTGCCGCGTCGGCTGCGACGTCTGCGGCAAGGGGTGCTCGGCGGAAATCCTGCTGCGGCCCGACGACGTCATTCACGACGACGCTTCAGAAATGCAGGCCGAGGTCGTGCACAAGGCGTTTCGCGGCGCGGAGATTCTCTACACGCTCAGCCTGGCGAGCGGGCGCCAGGTGCTGGCGCTCGTGCCGAGCCATCACAACCATGCGATCGGCGAGAAAATCGGCATCCGGCTGGATGTCGATCACGTCATTGCGTTCGCGCCGCTGGGGCGCGGGGCTCAGAACGACAGGACGCTGCCGAACGCGAAGCGGTAGTGGCCGCGCTCGCGGGTGCCTCCGGGCTCGAGGATCTGGGCCACATCCAGGCGCAGCGAGAAGCGCTTTCGCAGCGCCAGGCGCAAGCCGATGCCTGCAGAAGCGATCCCCTCGCGCTGCTGCTCGCCCGGAAGCGGATCGATGCGCGAGACGCGCCCGAAGTCGTAGAACGCGAGCAATCTCGCGTTCCAGTCCTTCATGCCGATGCGCGGCGCAAGCTCCGGCGTGTAGAGCTCGAGCGAGCCCGAGTGGCCGCGATCGTTCGCGACCTCGCGCTCTAGGAACCCGCGCACCGAATTCGCTCCGCCAATGCCGAACTGCTCGGGCGCAACAAGCACTTCGTCGGCGTATTGCGTATCGAGGCGCGCGCGCACCTGCCAGTCGCCGGGCAGCGCCTGCGCCCAGTCGATTCCGGCGCGCGCCACCCAGTAGTGGTTGTCCGCGCCCGCGCGCGCCTGGTTGAGCGCAGCGCTGTCGCCCTTGGAGCCACCGCCCAGGTTGGTGGAGACGCCCGCGTGCAAGGCTAGACGCCCCGCCGGCAGCGTCAGCGTTCCGGCGTAGGTCACCGAGAGCGGCGTCAGGTTGAAGGTCGCCGCCGCCGCACCGCACCCCGCCGGCCCGAACGCGCCCACCGAGCATGCGTTGCGATACATCCGGTGATCCAGCCCGAAGATCACCTTGTGGTCATAGCCTGCGTGGTGATCGAGGTGCCAGTTGTAGCGCACCCCGACGACTCCGCCCCGGCCGCTGAACGTCAGCGGGCCCGAAGGCGTTGCGGTCGAACCCGCGTCCACGTCCGAGTAGCCCGCGACGAAGTCCATCGATGCACCGTGCCCATAGAGCGGCAGGTGATAGCCCACGCTGTAGATCCCGACTTGCGAGGGCTTCTCGATCGAGGTGATGTACTGCAGCGTCAGCGCGTGATCGGCGTTGCCGATGTTCGCGTGCTGGTAGCCGACGCCGAAGCGGTGATAGCCCGTCTGCGGCGTACCGGTGTTGTCGAGCGTCAGGAACCATTTGCTCGGGTTCTCGTCGACGACGTCGACGCGCGCCTCGACTTCGCCTTCCTTCGCCCCCGCACGCAGCGTCACGTTCGTCTGCTTGCCGGGGTTTTCGTTGGCGAGCTTGAGGTTCTTCGCAACGACGTTGCTGTTGGGCGTAGAGCCTTCGGCGAGCGCCGGGAGGCTCCTGCGGATGTTCGCTTCGTCATAGAACTTGTTGCCGCGCACGTCGAGCTTCGTCACGCGCGCCTCGACCACGCGCAGCAGCACTTCGCCGCGCGCGAGCTCCTGCTCGGGCAGATACACCTGCACCGCGCTGTAGCCGCGCTGTCGGTAGACCTCCTGCAGCGCTTCGAGCGCGCGCTGCACGTCGCCAAAGTCGCGGCCCTTGCCCGCATAGGGGGCCACCGTGCGATCGACTTCCTCTGCGGGCAGCAGCGTATTTCCCTCCACCCGGTAGCGCGCAATGTCAAAGCGCAACTCCACCGGCGTTTGCACCGCCTCAGGCTGGATGGGCGCCTGGGCAAGTGCCTGAGGGGCGACGCCCAACGCGGCAAGCAGCCCCGCCGCGCAGGCGAGACGCTTGCCCGTGCAGTGGTGTTCGGGCGTCAGATCGTGCACTCGAGCCCCCCGCTCTTGCCCACTCCCATCGCGCCGCCTGCGAGCGGCGGCGCGCTAAATGCCGGCGGCGGGGTGAATTGAATGCCCGGGTTCGTCGGCAGCACGACCGGAGGTTGATTGAAATTTGGCGTGTAGCCGAACTGCCCGGCGCTGAAGTTCTGGCTGCCGCCCTTGTTCGTCAGGCTGATTACCCCATCGAGCACCTGAACGTACAGCCCGGGGGCGAGTTTGCCACCGGGAGCGGCGATCTCTGCGTGGAACGTCGTCCCGCGGATCCCGATCGTGGCGCTGGGCGTTCCCACCCGGAAGCTTGCCGGATTGCGCTTGCCAAGCAATCCCGTGACCGCGCGCATCCCGCCCTTCAGTAGGGAGAGCACGACGTTGTCGTCCTGCGGACGCTGCTCCTGGAACTTGAACGAATCGATCTTCACTTGTGTCGCCGGGCGCAGTACCGCATCGGTTCCATCACTGAACTTCACCCGCGCGTAGCTGTTGTCCGCGGTGGCGATCACATCGCCCTCTGCGACCTCGGATTTCACCGATAGGATCCGCGACTGGCCGTCGGCTTTGCGCGCGATCACCGCACCTGAGATGTGGGTCACCTCGCCCGCTCCGGCAGCCCGTGCGTGCTGAGCGACAGGCAGCGCAACGAGCGCGAGAAACGCCACTACGGCTGCAGCGGGCGCCAGCATGCGAGCTCCCCTGGGGTTAGTTACAGGCAGGCGGTTTAGGAACAATTTTCCCCTCCGGGGTGGTGGTGGTTGTTGATGCAACGACGCCTGCTCCGACAAGGACGTCCTGGACTGCACCGCCGACACCCAGCAGCACATCGAGCACCTGTTCGATCGAGACGATCGACTGGTTGAAGCTCGGCTCGATGGGTGCGGGTACCGCGCTTCCGCCCCCGACCGCGATGAACTCGAACGTCGTCGGCCCGTAGAACGGGTTGAACAACGCACCCGCGGGCTGATTGATCGTGCTGAACGTGCCGCTCACCCCGCCTGCCTGGATGAACGTATAAGTGCTGCCCGGCGGCGGCACGAAGCCACCGATCAGCGACGCGCTCAGCGTGCCGCCAAGCGATGCGTTGCCGCTCACGATCAGCTGGTCGTACTGGGTACCGGCGGTGGTGCCGCCAATATCGATGCCGAGGACGCCGCTCGGCCCTTGAACGTAGTTGCCGTTGATCGTAAGGATCCCGGGCGATGCGCCCGGCAGGACCGTCCCCGCCGAGTTGTTGACGTTCCCGGTGATCGTGCCCGTGCCCGTGAGCGCGCCGCCCGCGAGCACATTGAGCGTGCCCACGGTCACGCTCCCGCCCAGCACGCTGAAGGTGCCGGAGACGTTGATCGTGCCGCCGGCAGCGTTGATCGTCGCACCCGACGCGGTCACCGTCGCCGACGATGCAACCGTGGTCGTTCCGCCGAGGTTGTAAGTGCCCGCCGCGAGCGTGTAGCTCCCGCCCGAGAAGCTGTAATTGTTCGCCGAGAAACCGTTCAGGAACGAAGTCGAAGCGGCGACGATGTCGAACGTCCCGCCAACCGACGAAGCCGCGATCGTGATCGCGTTCGCATCGGCGAGCGCTACGTTCCCTGTGCTCGTCACCGCGACCGTACCAAAGTCGTTCGCCGCCGCATTCAGCGAAACCGCGCCGGCCGTCAGAGTGCTCGTGCCGCCCGCCACCACGCCCGACGAATCCTGGCTGATCGTCGCAGCGCTCACGTTGAGATCGGTCGCGCTCACCGCGCCGAGCGTAAGTACGTTCGCATCCTTGATCGAGACGGTCGTCCCCGTGAGGCTCACCGCGCCCGTGAAGTCGTTGGACGCGTTCGTCAGCGAGATCGGATTCGATCCCGCATTGAAGCTTGCAGCACCGGCGGTGATCGGCCCCCCTTGCGTGATCGCACCCGATGCGTTCACCACAAGGCTCCCGCTTCCCAGCGAGGACGTGCTCAGCGTTAGCGCATTGGCATCGGTGATCGAAGCCGAAGAGCCCGTGAGGTTCACCGCACCCGTAAAGTCGTTCGACGCGTTGGTCAGCGTGATCGCGTTCGCACCGGCGTTGAAGCTCGCGGCGCCCGTCGTGATCGGCCCGCTCTGCGTGATCCCGCCCGGTGCGTTCACCGTCAGACTGCCGGAGCCCGTAGTCGAAGTCCCGAAGTTGATCGCGTCCAGATCCGTCAGCGCAACGTTCCCGGTCGTGTTCAACAGCACCGTGCTGAATTGATTCGTCGCGGAGGTGAGCGAAACCGTGCCGCCGCTGAGCGTCGTCAGTCCGCCTGAAATGATCACCGAATCGGCGCCCTGGGTGATCGAGGGCGCGTTCAGTGTCACATTGCCGAGCGTACGAATTGCGGTGCCGACCCCTGCGCTGCTGTTGAGCGCGATCGCACTGGCGGCAGTGATCGAAATGTCTCCGCCCGCGATGTTCGAGGCGGGCGAGCCGATGCGAGCCCCTACCCCGCCCGGATTCAGAATCACGCTGCCGCCCGTGCTCGTGATCGTGATCGCGTGGCTCACCCCGCCTGCCGCGTTTGACCCGATCGACGCGCCCGAGACGCTGCCGCCCGTTAGCGTGACATCGCCGGCCGACGTCAACGAGAGGTTCGTCGCCCCGGGCGTCAATCCGCCAATACCGCCGATCCTTGCTCCGCTAAAGGACCCCGAATTGCCGCCGCCGTCCACCGCCACGCTCGAGGCGATGATGACCTGCGATGGCGCCTGGATCGTCGCCGAGTTGTCCACCCCGCCGGCGCCCGCGTTCAGATCAATTACGCCCGCCGAAATCGATTGCGATCCGAGCGAAGCTCTGATGAACACGTTGTTTCCGAGGAGCGCGGCGCTGCCACCAGTGTTGCCGCCGCTATCTCCGCCAGTAAGCAGGATGCCCGGGCGATTCGCGGCGTTGCTGCCGGTAATCGTCTGGTTGCCCACTGCCACCTCGATGGACGCGTTGTTCCCCGAGCTTGCCGTGGTCAGGATGTCGCCCGTCCCGCCATGCAGGGAAATCACGCCTCCTGCGCCCGTGAAGGTGATCGACTGCAGTCCCGATCCATTGTTCAGGATCTGGCCGAAATTCTGACCGCCGCTGCCCGACCCGCCCATTGCCACGATCGACCCACCGCCGTTCACCGTGATCGACTGCGAGCCGGCAGCGTGTTCCTGAAAAATGAACGCCTTGTCATTCGTTCCGGTGGCTCCGCCATCGCCCAAGAGCGAAATTCCGCCGCTGCCCGTCGTGATCGTCTGGGTCGGCGTGAGGCTCCAGATATTCGCGTGGTTTGAAACCCCGCTTGCACCGCCAATGAGGCTGATACCGCCGGTACCTGCCACGGTCACCGTTTGCGAGCTTCCCGCACCCGTCGCCGCGGCATAGATGCCCGCATTGTTATTGATTCCGGACGGAGAGTTGAGGGCGTTGCTGCCGCCGATGATGATGATCGATCCACCGCCCGATACATTGACCACTTGCGTGGCCACCGTCCCTGAATCGGTCGCTTGATCGGCGAGCACCCAGATTCCCGCCTTGTTTTGGCCGGCGGACCCGGTGCCGCCCTGCATGATCAGGCCGCCAGATCCAATATCCACCTGCTGCGAGGCCGTAGTGCCGGTGCTGGTGAAGATAACTGCACTGTTGCGGTCGCCGCTCGCGCCACCTCCGGCTTCCAGCGTGATTGAGTCAGCAGTGACATGCTGCAAAGCATTGCCCCTCTGCTCGATCTGTGCGTAATTGCGCGAGCCAGAGCTCGTAATACCACCCGCAATCATGGTGATGGCGCCTGTCGCCGAAATGGTCTGCAGGCCGCTTGAACCCAATTGGATAAGGCGCGCGAAATTTTGGGTACCCTCGCCGCCCGTCAGCGTGATGTCCGTTGAGTTGATGGTCTGCGTGCCCAGGGTGGCAATTTGCGCGAAGTTGTCGCTGCCTGCGGAGCCGCCCGTGATGCTTATGCCGGAGGCGCCGGCGGTCACGCTCTGGGTTCCGCCGGCCCCGATCTCGGCGTAGTTGCCGGTGCCGTTCGCTCCGCCGGTTAACACGATCCCCGTGGCAGTGATCGACTGGTTGCCACTACTCACGAGCTCCGCGAATTCGTTGGTACCCGTGGCGCCGGCGAGTATGAGCAGTCCGTTCGCCGTAACGGTAAGCGTGGCGCCTTCTGCGCGAGCGTGCGCAGGATTGACGCTTCCGCCCACCGCCTCGATCCGAATCGCCGGGTTGCCGGCGCTCGCGGTGCCGGTCAATGTCAGGGCACCTCCGGTGGCCTGCACGGTCGCATCGTTGACGATCGCGATGCCTTCGTGAGCCACGATGGTTCCGCTCGTCGAGCCTGCAGTGCCGGTGATCGATAGCGCACCGCCAGCGGTCGTGACGAACACCTCGGCCACATCCGGATCACCCTGAATCAAGACACCAGAATTCGTCGAGGTGGACGTGGCGTTTACCGACGCGCCGCCGGTCCCGGTAATCGAGATCGCGCCGGTTCCGGTAGCGCGAATTTCAGCAGACCCAATACTTACTCCGCGGTTCGCACCGATCGTAGCGCCGGCTCCAGTCGTAGATCCGCCGGTTCCTGTGATCGTGATGTTGCCGTTGACGGTAGTGACGCGCGTACCGAGGGCGGTATCCTGGCTGATCAGGACGCCGGTGTTTTGGCCTCGATCTACAGAAGTGCCCCCGCTGCCTGTCATCACGATGTTGCCGAGGCCGGTCGTCTGGATGACCGGGCCGTCGTTGATCAGGATCCCGCGATTGTTTCCGTCGGTCGGGAGACCGGCGGTGTCCAACCCGCTCGAGCCGGTGGAACTGCCGCCCGTACCGGTCAGCGAGATCGTGCCGTCGAGGGAACTGATCGTCGTTCCGGCGTCTATGAGATGAATTCCGCGGTTGCTTCCGCCCAGAGCGCCGGCACCGCCGATCCCTGTAAGCGTGATCGAGCCTGTCGTCGTGCTCACCACAGCGGCGTTTTGCAGCCGCACGCCCTCGGCAAGCGTGGTCCCTGCCGCACCCCGGCCGCGAATCGAGACGTTGCCCGCTCCCGCGACAATCGACGCACCGTTCAGCCGCACGCCGTGCTGAGCGCCTCCGCCCGCGCCGTCGCCGACCGCATATCCGGTCGTCGGGTCCGCACCACCGCCGAGCGTGACGTTACCGCCGTTGCTCCTGATCTCGTTTGCCAAGTCGAGGGCAATTCTTCCCGCGCCGCTCGCGTCGGCATCCGAATTGAGCACGACGTTGAGCTTGCTGCTGGTCGACGCGATGTCGGCACCGTTTAGCGTCTGAATGGAGTTCTTGGCGATCAAGCTCAACGTCGCGTCCGCACCCGCGCTTTTCGTGATGTTGCTCGAGACGTTGATGTTTCCACCATACAGGCTGAGCGCTCCAAAAGCGCCCATCTCGAGCGCGGCGTTCACGCTGAGCGTGCCGGTGCCGTCGCTCCTGCCGATCTGGAGCGTGCCGGCCGAGACATTCCCGATCTCGCCAGGCGTGAGGCTCAGCAGGCCGCCGGTCGGACTGGATTCGATGTTGATGTTTCCCGCGAGCGAGAACGGAGCAAGCGAAACAATGCCGGTGCCGACCACCGTATGGCCGATGACCATGTCGTTCGCCCGCAATGTCACATTTCCGCTCGTCGTGCAGATCGGTCCGCCCGTGCCCACGCCGCATGGTGAATTCGGGCTTCCTGTCTGTAGCGTCAGCGTGCCGTTGACCGCAATCTGGATATCCCCCCCGGCGAGCGCCTGGACCCCCTTCACGGAGCCGGCATTGAACGAAACCCCCCCGATCTGCAGATTGGCGGCATTCGGCGACTCGATGAAGATCCCCGCTGAAGCCTCGTGAGTGTGGGCCTCGACCTTCGCTACTTGCACTCGCATCGGTGCCGCGCTCGTGCCGATCGATCCGCCGCCGACGTTGGTCGGATCGTCCACCTCCATCAGAAGCTGGCCGGCCGTGATGAGCGACGTGCCCGACGCGCGCAGGATGCTCTTCGCCGAGCCTGCGCTCTGCTGCTGCAGATTGACGTTGTCGGCGGTGATGTTGTGAACCACGATGTCGCCGCTTGGACTTGGATTGCCGGAAGTCGAATTGACCGCGACGAGCACCGTGCCGACGCCAGGGCTCCCAAGACTGCCCAACAACGGGGTTCCTGCGGTCGCCGTCAGCGCGCTCGCGCCCGAGTTGATCGTGCCGCCGGCAACCAGCTGAACGCTGGCATCGCCACCGTTTGCGCCAGAGATCGTGTCGAAACCGGGGGCGCCGCCAGTGGCGCTGACCGTGCTGGTACCGACCGTGATGCCACCGGTCGCGTTCAGAGACACCGTAGCGTCGCCGCCAGGATCGCCTGAGCCAGGGCCTTGCCCGCCGTTAGCACTTACCGTGCTGTTGCTGATCAGGATGCCGCCATTGGTGGCGTTCAGTGTGACAGTCGCGGGCTGGCCATTGTTTGAGTCATCTTCGACGGCAGTCGCAGTTACGGTCGTGTTGTTGACACTGATGCTTCCGTTCAGCGCTTGCAGCGTTACGCTGGTGGCCGCCGTCGTTCCTCCGCCGTCGGAAACGCTGATCGGGTTGTTCACAGTCAGGTTGCCGGTTGTCACGGTCACCTGAAGGCTTGGGGCGCCGCCGGCCGACGCTGTCGTGCTGATTCCGCTGGTCCCATCGACGCTGCCGATCGTCAGCGCCTGTCCGTTCTTGAACTGGAACTGATCGCCGAACGTGCCGGCGAGCGTGCCGACCATGTGCGTCGCGTTGCTGAGATTGACCGAGCCACTACTTGAGCTTGCAAGAAGGTTCGGCGTAGTAATCGTCGCGCCTACGGCATCGGTGATGTTCTGGAACGCACGCAACAATACGTTTCCGGCAAAGCTGATCGGCTGGTTGACGGCAATCGATCCGGCGAGGTTATTCAGGTTTGGTGAAGCGGTACTGACGCCGTCCCAACCAGCGTAGAGTTCAAGCGCGCCGCTGCCGGTATTCGTAACGCTGCCCCCGACGTTGATGCTCTCGTGCGAAATAAGTCGCAGCATGTTCGACGACGCGAGATCGCCAGAAGCGGCGAGGATATCGATGCCGCAACTTCCTGGTGTCGAGCATCCCGATGTTGTGACGTAGACATTCGTATTGGAGCCTCCGCCAGCGCCGGTCAGGTGATTCCGGATCGTCGTCCAGGTCAGCGTAGTGGAAGCACCGCCGCTGCTGAATATGTTTGGAT
>Ga0075429_100000186_pt1 | contig 40781 bp, 32 predicted proteins | sample RhiMetdeltSRZDD3_FD_75295 | JGI IMG/M metagenome (GOLD analysis project Ga0075429, IMG submission 75295) | Populus rhizosphere microbial communities from Tennessee, USA - Rhizosphere MetaG P. deltoides SRZDD3 | ecosystem: Host-associated > Plants > Roots > Rhizosphere > Soil | place: USA...
CGGAGGCCTCGGTCTTCACGAAGTAATACGCGCTTCCGAACAGCCACGAGTTGTCCCGATACCACACCTCCGGACCGATCACCTTTTCGTGCGCCGCGGGGAACACCCCGGTGTCGAGGAAATAGGGTGCCGTGCTCGCCTCCGGCCTGGCCTTGAGCTGCGTCTTTCCATCTTTCGGATTGCCGTATTTGAGATTCGCGGCCAGATGGAGGACCTGCCCGTCGGTTGCGGAGAGAAGCGGCAGCCAGGCCACGCGTGCGGCGTATTGCTGGTCCATGAATGGATAGAGCGGATTATCGAGAACCGTCTCGTTGAAATACCCGAGGTTCCAGACGACGCTCTGCTTCGGCAGGTATCCCATCCATCGGACGCCGTCGTTCTGGATCGGGATGGTCATGTCCTCGATCGCAGTGCGCTCCAGACCCATGATCGCGGCCCCGGACATGTGCTTGATCATGGAAGTGCCGAGCTTCGTGCGGCCGACAAAGAGATGGCCCCAGATTTCGGGCACCGCGACGATGATGCCGGTCTCCCGGAATAGCCATTGATCGTTGAGGCCGTCGCGCATGTACCCGGCCTTCCATTCGACGAAGCGCTTGGACTTGGGGAAGGTTCCGGAGGCGAGCAGTCGGACGTCGCGCCATTTCGAATCGGGACTCTTCAGCTCGCCCCACTGCGCGACGCTGCCAGCGTCCTGGCTGGTCCCGATGGCGTCGTACATGAAGTTGTATCCGAAGTGGAGCGTGTAACTCTCGCCCTTGTAGTCGTTCCATTTGATCAGCTTCTGGTCGTACGGGGGACGCGGCGCGTCCGCCTCGGCCGCCTCGACAGTACTGTTGATCGTGGCGCCCGCCGCGGACACCTGTTCCTGCGCCTGGGCGTGAGCAACGCGGGCTAGGATGGGCAGCAGCGAGAGGACGAGCATCGGCGCGAGTGCGCCGATGCGCGTGAGGATCGATTTCCTGCGCCATGAAGAGCAGGTCCGAACGATCGGGTCAATCATAGGGCGTCCTCCGGTATGTCGTTGTCAGACGAGCCTGCGTCCGACTCGTTTCTCAGGATGGACATCGGCGGTTCGGAAACGTAACACGGCCTGACTGGATCGCATCCGTTCGAGCCAATTCAACCGCCCGCCGCCCTCCCCGCCACCGTCCCGCTCGACCACGCCCACTGGAAGTTGAACCCGCCCAGCCGGCCTTCCACGTCGAGCACCTCGCCACAAAGCCACAGCCCCGGCGCCACGCGCGACTCGAGCGTGCTCGCATCCACTTCGCCGAGTGGCACTCCCCCGGCGGTGACCTCGGCCTTCTCGTAGCCGAGTGTGCCGGTCACGCCGATGTCGCGCTCGAGCAGGGCGCGCAACAGTTTCGTGCGGCGCTCGCGCGGGACCTGGGACATCGCCGCGCCGCCCAGGCCGCTCTCGGTGGTGAGGATGTCGGCGATCCGCTCGGGCAGGAACTCGCCCAGCCAGGTGCGCACGCCACGGCGTGCATGCACCGACGAGTAGGCGACCCACGCATGATCGAGCGACTGGTGCGTGTGTTCGGGCACGAACGACACGGTGACACGTCGCGCCTGGCCTTCGGCCCGATGCCAGTGGCGCGAGAGATCTAGCGCCACCGGGCCGGTCACGCCGAAGTGGGCGAACAGCATCGAGCCGCGCACGCGTTCGGCGACGCGGCCGCCGGCCCACAGCGCCAGCTCGGTCTCCAGTGTCACGCCCTGCGCCGCCTGACAGAGCGGGTCCACGGCGACAAGCGGCGTGAGTGCGGGGACCGGCGGCACGAGCGTGTGGCCGAGTGCGGTGGCGAGTGCGTAGCCGGTGCCGTCGCTGCCCGTGCGCGGGAAGCTCAACCCGCCGGCGGCCAGGACCACGGCGTCCGCCTCGAACCACTCGTCGGGCTCCACCGCGGGCAATGGCCAGGTCGCCTCGCCCGCTCGCGACACCCCCTCGCCGAACTCCGAGCTTCCGTGCACGTGCTGGATGCCCGCGCGCCACTTTGCGGCGGTTCGCTCGAGCCTCACCGCGCGCGCGCCCTTCACCAGCTTCACGCCCGCTCGCTCGCTTGCGGCGAGCAGCGCGTCCAGCACGGTCTGCGCGTCGTCGCTCACCGGGAACAGCTTGCCCGTGTCCTCGAGCTTCAGCGGCACGCCGAGTTCGTCCTCGAACCAGTGCCGAGTCTGTTCCGGCGTGAAGGCGCGCAGTACGCGGCGCACCACGTTCGAAGAGCCGCCGTGGAAGTCGCGCTCGCTCACCGCTCGGTGTGTGACGTTGCAGCGCGTGCCACCGCTCATCAGGATCTTGAGGCCCACGCGCGGGTGCGCATTCAGGAGCGTCACGCGAGCACCGGCCTCGCCGGCTCGGATCGCGGCGGTGAGCCCGGCAGCGCCCGCGCCGAGCACGAGCACCTGACGTGCAACTGCCGGAGTGGCCATGCGGCGCACACTAAGGGGCTGCGCAGCGCGGCGCGAATCCGACCGCGCAGGGTGCGGCGCAGGTTCGGTCTTGACCTGCGCGCAGCCGGCCCGCGATACTCGCCCCAAGGGGTCCTGCGCGAGTACCTCGTGAGGCGACAGCCGAAACATCGCGTCCTCAGTGCAAGCACACACGCACACCAGGAGGACGTATGCCGTCTCCCACCGAGATCTCCGTTCCGCAGCTCGCGCGACTGGTCGGCACCCCGGAAGCCCCGGTGCTGCTCGACGTCCGCACCGATGAACACTTCGCCGAGGACCCGCGCGTCATCCCGGGTGCCGTCCGCCGAGTCGCACGCACGGCCGAGTCGTGGGCGCACGACTATTCCGGCCAGCGTGTCGTCGTCACCTGCCACCATGGTGGCAAACTCAGTCAGGGCGTTGCCGCATGGCTTCGGCAGGAGGGCGCCGAGTCGGCGGAATCCCTCGAGGGCGGGCACGTGGCCTGGGTCCAGGCCGGCCAGTTGCTCGTGGACACGAGCAAGATCCCGCGGCGCGATGAGCGCGGGCGCACGGTGTGGGTGACGCGGGCCCGGCCCAAGCTGGATCGCATCGCCTGCCCGTGGTTGCTTCGCCGGTTCGTGGACCGTGACGCGGTCATCCTGTTCGTGACCGCGGCCGAAGTGCCCGGCGTGGCCGATCGCTTCCGGGCCACACCGTTCGACATCGAGGGTGTGCTGTGGTCGCACCGCGGCGAACGTTGCACGTTCGACACGATGCTGGACGAGTTCGGGCTCGAGTCGCCCGCGCTCCGTCAGCTCGCCGACATCGTGCGCGGCGCCGACACCGCTCGGCTGGACCTGGCTCCCGAGGCGGCAGGACTGCTGGCCGCCTCCGTCGGGTTCTCGCGCATGTACAAAGACGACCTGGCGCAGCTGGATGCCGTGATGCCTCTCTACGATGCGCTCTACCGTCGCTGCCGAGACGCCGGTGACGAGACTCACAACTGGCCGGCCCCGGGGAAGCCGGCGGGCGCGTGACGCCGGAGGTCCCGAGCGTCACCTCCGGACCACCCACGCTCGAGCTGGCCGAGGCGACACGAGTCTGGTGGCGCCTCGGCTGGCTGTCGTTCGGGGGTCCGAGCGCGCAGATCGCGCTCATGCATCGCGAGCTGGTGGACGAGCGTGGCTGGCTGACCGAGCGCGAGTTCCTGGACGCGCTCGGCTTCTGCATGCTGCTGCCCGGTCCGGAAGCGATGCAGTTGGCGACCTACGCCGGCTGGAAGCTGCACGGCACGCGCGGCGGCCTGACCGCAGGGCTCCTGTTCGTGCTGCCGGGCGCGGCCGTGGTGCTCACGCTGACGATCTTCTACGCGACGCTCGGCCAGCTGCCGCTCGTGCAGTCGGCGTTCCGCGGTATCCAGACCGCCGTGCTGGTGTTGGTGCTGCAGGCGGTGCTTCGCATGTCGTCGCGCGCGCTGACACAGAAGCGCCAGGTCGCGATCGCGGCGGCCGCATTCGTCGGACTGTTCGCGTTCGCCGTGCCGTTCCCGTTGCTCGTGCTGGCAGCGGGCCTGTTCGGGGCCTGCTGGCCCGTCGCCACTTCCGAGGGCCATGCGCCAGCAGCACACACATCGCGCTCGAACACGTTGCGCACGGTGGCGATCGGGCTCGCGGCGTGGGTGCTGCCGCTGTCGGCGATGGCGTGGGCGCTGGGCCCGCATCACATCCTCTCGCAGCTGGCGTGGTTCTTCTCGCGCCTCGCCATGGTCACGTTCGGTGGCGCGTACGCGGTACTGGCCTACATGAGCCAGGAGGTGGTCGCCCGGCACGGCTGGCTCACGCCCCGCCAGATGCTGGACGGGCTGGGGCTGGCCGAGACCACGCCGGGACCGCTCATCCTGGTCACCGAGTTCGTCGGTTTCCTCGCGGCGTTCCGCAACGCGGGTGCTGCCGCACTGTGGCAAGGCCTGCTGGGGGCCGCGGTCGCGCTGTGGGCGACGTTCGCCCCGTGCTTCCTGTGGATCTTCGCAGGCGCGCCCTATATCGACCGGCTCGGCACGCAGCCGAGGCTCCGGGGCGCACTCGCCGGCATCACGGCCGCCGTGCTCGGCGTGATCCTGCAGCTCGCGGTGTGGTTCGCGATGCACGTGCTGTTCGCGAGCGTGGGTAGCTGGCGTGCGGGACCCGTGCACCTGCCCGCACCCGACCTGCGCACGCTCGACCTCGCCGCGCTCGCACTCACGCTCGTGAGCGCCGTGCTGCTGCTGCACCTGCGCTGGAGTGTGCATCGCGTGCTGGGAACGCTGGTGGTGCTCTCCCTGGCACTCGCCTGGCTGGGCCGCTGATCCAGGCCATCGAGCCACGAGCCGTGTTGGGACCGGGCGGACGCCCTCCTCGTGTCTTGCGCTCCAGCCCTCGTGGTACTGTTCAGCGCCCTCGCATCGCGAACGGAGGATCTTCGCCATGCAGCCCGCACCTCCCACCCCCGCCGAGTTCCATGAACTGGTCGAGGCCGCGATCCGATTCCGAGAGGTCGCGCCATGGCAGCACGTCGCCGATGATCAGGTGTTCGGTGTTCTCGACGTTGAGCGAGACGAGGTCGCATACGCCTCGATTCTGGGGCAGCAGAACTTCGCGCACGGGCTCAGCCTGTTCCCGGGAGCGACGGGGCTTGCGTCACTGCGACGTATGCAGTTCGAGCTGTTGCCCGAGGACACAGACGACATCCTGCTCGAGATGCGCAGTCTCATCTGCGTCTACGCACCGACTGCGGGTCTGGGCCAAAGGGATCGGCTACTGCTCGAGCTCGCCGGGTTCGAATTGCAATTGAGCGAGGTCTGGCCGTACTTCATCAGCCACGAACCCGGCTACGCATCGTGGACCGTGAGCGGCGCCGAGGCCCGGCTCTTGCGCACCGCCCTGGAGCAGGCCCTGATCATGGCTCAAGCGCTGGCGCAAGACCCCACGTTGCTCGAGCGGGGCCATCCCGGTGAGTTCCTCGTTCGCGCTCCAGACGACCCACCAGCCTCCGGCGCATGGACCGAGTGGTGGATGAGGCCGCCTGACACTCGCGATCTCCGGGCACCGGCGCTGGACGAGCTGACATCCGCTCGGCTTTCACGCCTGCCCCGGGTCACGAACTGCGAGTGGGAAGTGGATGCCATGACGGGTCTCGGACACCTCGCTGAGCGTCCGTCGGTCCGGCCTCGCGTGCTCCGCACACTCACGATCATCGAACGTGGCTCTGGCTTCATGCACGATTCGGATGCCTTGCCCGCGCCCGATTTCGTGAGAGACGTGACGCGTCTATTCGTCGGTCGCGTCCTCTCCATCGGCCATCGGCCGCGGCGGATACTTGTTCGCGACTATGACCTGCGACAACTCTTGGCCGGAGTGGCCAAGGCGATGGACTGCAAACTGCTGCGAATACAGTACCTTCCCCGCATCGCGTCGGCGCAGCAGTTGCTTCGCGAGCGCATGAACGAACGCCGAGCTGCTGCGCCTGGCTGATCGAGCTTCGAGCGATATTCCAGTCCCCGCGTGACGCGCCCCCGTCCGGAGGAGCCGATGGCCGTCTGGTCGCATTCTCGCATCGAGTCGTTCCGACAGTGCCCGCGCAAGTTCTACTACCGGTACGTGAAGCGCGTGAAGCTGCCGGAAGAACCCGAGACCATCGAGCAGTTCGTGGGCTCGCGCGCGCACGACGCACTCGAGTGGCTTTACGGCGAGGTGCAGCGCGGGCGCACACCCGGCCTCGAGTCGTTGCTGGCCCGACTGCGCGCCGACTGGGACGCCGAGTGGCACGATGCGATCACCATGCCCGCGGGCGAGCGGCCGGCCGAGGAGCATCGGCTCGAGACCGAGCGCTGGCTCGGCGACTACCACGCGCGCCACGCGCCGTTCGACCAGGCGCGCACGGTCGGCCTCGAGCAGCGGATCGCGTTCGATCTCGATGATGCGGGCACGGTGAAGATGCAGGGCTTCATCGACCGTCTCTCGATCGGCGTGGACGGCACCTGGCAGATCCACGACTACAAGACCAACCGCAAGCTGCCCACCCAGCAGGAGAAGGACGCCGACCCGCAACTCGCTTACTACGAGATCGGCGTGCGGCGTATGTGGCCGGGCCAGGCCGAGCGCGTGGAGCTGGTCTGGCACTTCCTCAAGTTCGGTGTGTCCATCACCAGCCGGCGCAGCCCGGACGAGCTCGTATCCCTGCGCGAGTCGGCGCTGGTCACGATCACGGACGCGACCGGTCGCGGCAAGGACGAAACGGCGTTCCCGCCGGTCGAGTCGCGGCTCTGCAACTGGTGCGAGTTCCAGTCCATCTGCCCGGTGCGCAAGCACCTGTTCCAGGTGGCGGAGCTCGCGCCCAACAAGTTCGCGAACGAGCCCGGCGTGAAGCTCGTGGACCAGTGGGCTGCCCTCGACGAGCAGCGCCGCCAGCTCAAGGCGAGCATCGAGAAGCTCGAGGACGAGATCGAGCAGCTGCAGGCCGCGCTGGCGGCGTTCGCCGAGCGCGAGGGCGTCGAGGTGGTGACCGGAAGCGAGCGCGAGGCCACGGTGCGCACGGGCGAGTCGGTGCTGTTCCCGCGGAAGACGTTCGAGCCCGACGAGGCCGAAGCGCTCGAACGGCAGCTCCGGGCTTCACGCTGGTGGGCGGAGGCCAGCTCCATCGACCGATCGGCACTCGCGCGGCTGTGGGAGCGGCGCTCTTCGCTGGATGCCGACCTGCGTGCGCTGCTCGAGGAGTTCGCACGCAGCGAGGTGCGCACGGACGTGCGGCTGCGAAGGAAGAAGGGCTGAGGTCGGTCGCCCGACGACGATCGAGCCCGGGGCAACGGCCCCGGGCTCGATCGGGCTCTTCCGCCACGCGCCCCCCTGGCGCGAGGGTCTACTCGAGCACGATCTTCTTCTGGGTGGACGAGCCGCCCGCCGTGAGCCGGGCGAAATAGATGCCGCGGGTCATCGAGTTGCCGTCGTCCCCGCGCCCATCCCAGGTCGCACTGAACGAGCCGGCAGCGGCGTCCTGGTCCAGGAGCGTGCGCACCTTGCGGCCCAGGACGTCGTAGACGACCAGCGTCACGCGGCCGGTGGCGGGAACGGTGAAGTCCAACCGGCCCGAGCGGGACGGGTTAGCCGCAGAGAGTCGCAGTCCCGACTCCATCGGGAGTGACGAGGACGACGTGCCCGCCTCGGCCTCCGATTCCGCTTCCACAGCCTCGACCGCGCCATCCGGCCCCATGCGCAGGTCGTTGCCGTCGTAACGGCTGTGCCTGGGCCCGCGCCCGCGCTGCTCGCGGTGGTGCTGGTGGTCGAACGGGTTGTGGGGAGGCGCCACGTACGGGAAGCGCGGCAGGAACGGCCGGTCGTTGAAGTCCACGCCGTCGCCCAAGCGGTTGTTCGGCGCCACGGTGAATGCGGGCGTGAACGGCGTCGCGCCCGCGACCACACGCTCGGCGATGTCCACGACGTCATCGAACAAGCGTCGGCCATTCGGGAAGCCCGCCTGGTCACCCGCCAGGATGCCGAACCGGCTCGGCTTCGTCGCCGGCGGGATGGCCATGTTGAGCCGCAGCATCTCGTTCGGTACCGCCGCGGCGCTCGCGGGCTGGTTGAGCCCGGGAATACCGGTCAGGAACACGGCAACCAGGTCGTTGCGGGGAGCAGCCGGCGTCGGGATCCCGTAGAGCGCGGTGAGCAGCCCGGCGAGTTCGGGGTTCACCACGAACGGCAGGAACACGCCGTCGCCGGTGGGCTTGGTGGCGTTGAACCGGTCCTTCATCCCGACCGGGATGACGACCTCGTTGACGAGCGGCATGCCGAGACGCGACACCTGCACTTCGGCCCCACTCACCGACGTCGTGCCGTCCCCATTGAGCGTGCGCGTGGTGAAACGCTCGACCGAGTCGTAGATGCCGATCACGCTGTTGGTGGCATTAGGCGCCTGGCCATCGACCGTGAGCCGCGTCATGGGCACCTGCAGGACGATGCTCAGGCAGTTGAAGCCACCCAGGCCGTCCACACCCCGACCGCGGTCGCCCGGCACCTTGCGGATGGTGAGCAGGTCGAAGATCGCGGCCAGGTCGACGAAGAACGGATCGTCGCGCGGCCCGATGAACAGCTTCGAGCCGTCCGGCAGTGTGAAGATCGCCTGTTGCGCGAGCTGCTCGTAGCGCGGCATGGAGGCGGGCCCGACATTGTTGGGTGCGACCGGCACGTCGGTGGCGAGCACGGTGGGAACACCATTGTCGTAGCGCGTCACGGTGGCGAACTGGCGCACGTTCAGGTCGGCGTCGTCGAGCGAGGTGACCACGCCGGTGTTGTAGAGGAACGTGTTCGGGTTGCGCCGGTCGGTGCGGAACTTGAACTGGTAGCGGATGTGGTCCTGCGCATCGCCGACGTTGTCGATGTTGACGTAGTAGCGGGCGTCCTCGTCGAAGCCATAGAAGTTGGGGCCGCCGTTCGGTTCGAGCAGCGGCACCCAATTGCCCACGAACGTCACGCGGTCGGCCGCGTCGGGACTGACCCACGCGTAGACGTCGGTGTCGTCCGCGAGACGGTCCTTGGCGGTGCCGGGAGCCTCGCTGTGGCTGGAGGCCCACAGCGGACGGGGTGCGGCGCCGGCCACGAGCAGCAGCGCGGCGAGCGCGGCGATGAAGCGTCGGTTCATCGGAGTCCAGCCTTTCTCCGCGGTGGATCGGGAGTGCGACCCTCCCGGGCAAGTGCCGGGCGCGGATCGCGCCTCCCGTCCCGCCGGGTCAGGGCCACGGCGGGGTTGCGGTGCTGGCTCTACGGAGCTCACGCTCGAGTGGATGAGCACCCGCTCGCTGGAGAGCTCGAGCGACCCAAGACAGTTGTGGTTCCAACGGCATTCCTAGCCACGCTTGAGTACGCCCATGCTCGCCTCTAATGTCGCGGCCGTTCGCGACGAGCTTCGAGGGAGCCCGACGTCCGATCCCGTCTCCGCTCCGTAGTTCCACCGAGGGCCTCAACGCTCCCCTTCCCGATGGCTGACCAGGAACGCGACCTCTCATGTCTGGACCGGCTGCGAGCCGGGGATCCGGCGGCGCTCGATGAGCTCTATGACCGGCACAATCCCCTGCTGTATTCGCTCGTGCTGCGGATCGTGCGCCAGGTGGCTGACGCGGAGGAGGTCGTGCAGGAGACGTGGGTGCAGGCGTGGAAGCGAGTCGCAAGCTACGACGCGACGCGGGGCAGTGTCGGGGCGTGGTTGGTCACACTGGCGCGGAGCCGGGCGATCGACCGCTACCGGAGCCTCGCGTCGCGCCGTCGGGCCGAGACTGCGGTCGAAGCCGAGCCGCCGGATCCGCGCGACGAACCGCCGGCCGTGGCGGTGCAGGGCCAGATACGTGAGCGGATCGTCGCCGCACTCGGCGAACTCCCGCCGCAACAGCGGCGCACGCTCGAGCTGGCGTATTTCTCCGGCCTGTCACAATCCGAGATCTCGACGCAGCTGGGCGTGCCGCTCGGGACGGTCAAGTCCTGGGCTCGCCAGGGCCTGCTGCGTCTTCGTGAGCTGGTTCCCCAGGAGGAGTGGGCGTGAGCGCGCATCAGCCTGAACATCTCGACCTCGCCGCCGCCTGGGTGCTGGGCGTGCTCGACGAGACCGAGCGCCGTGAGTTCGAGGCGCATCTCGCGACGTGCGACGTGTGCACCGCGGAGCTCGCGCGGCTCTCCGAGGGCGCGCGCGTGCTGGCCGCGTCCTCTGCGCCGGCCGTGCCCGCAGCCACGCTCCGCCCGCGCGTGCTGGCCCACGTGCGCGAGCAGATGGCCAAGGAGATCACGAAGCCGTCCGCCGCTGTTGGCCCAGCCCGCGTGACGCCCATGCCCGATCGGCGCGGCGCGCCGTGGCTGGCCTGGGGCCTCGCGGCGGCGGCTGCCGTGATGGCCGTCACGTCGATGGGGCTCTGGCAGACCGAGCAGCGCCTGCGCCGTGAGCTCGCCACATTGGAGCGCACGCGCGCGGACCTGGCCCGGCAGCTCGAAGAAGAGCGCCGATGGATGGCGCTGCTCGACTCGCCGCAAGCGAAGGTCGTGGACTTTGCACCCACGCCGCAGGGAGCTCAGCTTCCGCACGTGCGCGCCACGTGGGACCCGGCGTCTCGCCGAGCGGTCCTGGTGTTCGACCAACTCTCGGCACCCGCCGGCCAGGACTTCGAGCTCTGGGGCATCCACCCGTCGGGACCCAAGAGCCTGGGCCTCGTGCGCTCGGACGCGTCCGGGCGGGCTGTCGTTCGGCTCGCGGATGTGGGCGACTCCGCCACGCTCCAGGCGTTCGCGATCTCGCTGGAGCGGCAGGGTGGCTCCGGCGACCCGAACGCCCCGGCCGGGCCCGTGGTCCTGGTGGCGAACCTTCGATAGTCGCGGGGCGCGCGGATCCGCTCGCCGAGCAGACGCGCAGGCCGCTCGGCGGCTCATCCGACTTCGGGCGGGCTCCGTAGGACTCATGAAACCCCGAGTCCCACCCCTGCCGGGAGCCCGTCATGCGCACGCAGACCTGTTCGAACCTCACGTTCGCCCTGTTGGTGCTGCTCGCCGCGCTCGTGGCCGCGCCGTGCGCGCGAGCACACGAGTTCCGGCTCGCCGCGTGGAGCGATTCGACGCAGCCGGGCATGGTCACGGTGCGCGCAGGAGTCGGCGAGGGGCTGGCCACGGCGTGGCGGCCCTTCGACCGGTCGCGCGCCGTCCGGTTCATCGCGCGCACGTCTCGCACGTTCGACCTCACGCGGCTCGCCACGGAAGGCGACACGATCTGGGCGCGACTTTCGAATCCGGACCCGGGCGGGACGATGCTGGTGTACGAGTCCGACTTCGCGAGCATCACGCTCGAAGCCGACCGGTTCGACGCCTACCTGGCCGAGGACGGACTGGACGACGTGCTCGCTACGCGCCGTGCAGGAGCGCGTGGCCCCGGTCGCGAGCGCTACCGGCGCTGCGCCAAGGTGTGGTTGGCGGGGAGCGAACCCGCTCGCGCCACCGTGCCGGTGGGTTCTGCGCTCGAGATCGTGCCGCTCACGCTCCCGGGCGACGCCGCGAGCCTCACCGTGCGTGTGCTCTGGCAGGGCCGGCCACTCGAACGAGCGCTGGTGCACGCGTGGTGCCGCACTTCCGGCACGATCGGCCCGATCGAACCCGCGTGGTCGGCCCGCACCGATGCCCGAGGCGAGGTCACGCTCGTCGGTCTCGGTTCGGGCGAGTGGTTGCTCGGCACCGTGCACATGGTCCCGAGCCGCGATCGTGATGCCGCCGACTGGGAGAGCACGTGGGCGAGTCTCGTCTTCTTCCGGAGCTCCGGGCTGGAGGCTGCGCGAGCCGCGCGCTGAGATCCGCGGGCGCTGCGCTTCAGCCGCGCGACAGCAGGACGACCGCCACGAGTGCCAGCGCCACGCCCCAGCGTTGCGCGGTCCCCAGCTTCTCGCGCAGGACGAGCTGTGCCAGCACCACCGTCGTGGCGGGTGCCAGTGAGACGAGCGTGGCGATGAGGCTCATGGGCGCGCGTTGGACGGCCAGCAGGTAGAACACATTGGCGGACACGTCGGTGATCGCCCCGCCCAGGATGGGTGCGTGCGTGCCGGCGGGCGGGCGCAACGGCAGGCGGCGGGCGAACAGCAGCCCGAACACGCACACGGTGGCGGTGGCACGGCCCATCACCAGCGGCCAGCCACTACTGCCGGGTTGCACTCGGCCGAGGCAGACGAGGAACAGGCCGATCAGCACGCCCGCCGCGAACGCGGGTCCCAGCACGGCGAAGTCCATCCGGCGCTGGCCGCCGGATAAGCCGCCGAGTCCGCGGGGCTCGACCGCCGCGGGTTCACCATGTGCGCTGATGAGCATGACGGCCACGCAGCCGAGCGCGATGCCCACGAGGGGCCACACACCGGGGCGCTCGCCGCCCACGAGGCCGAACGCCACGGGGACGGTGAGCGCGATCATCGAGACGAGCGGTGCGGCGGTGCTCACCACGCCGCTCGCGAGCGCATGGTAGAGCAGCATCACGCCGATCCCACCCGTCAGACCGGCGGCAGCACCCCAGAACATGTCCTCGGGCCGCGTGATTCCCGGTGCGAGCGCGGCGTAGATCACGAGCGGTAACACGCCTGCCACCTGGAACCACGCGGTCACCACCACCACGTGCCCGCGACGCGAGCCGATACCACCCAGGAAGTCGGCGACGCCGTAGAGCACGGAGGAGGCGAGCGCCATCAGGAACGGCATGCCGGTCTACCGTTCAGCGCGCCAGGGCGCGCCAGCCCCGGTCGTCGCGTGCGGCGCGATGTTCGCGTTCGAGCTTCTCCAAGTGCGCCAGCAGGCTCATCTCGGCCCATCCCCACAGGTCTTGAGCCGTGTCGGCGTAGACCACGGGCAGCAGCTCGCCGAGCGGCCGCGGCTGCTCCCCGAGTGAGGCCACCACCTTGCCCTCGCGCTCCAACCGGTGCCGGACGAGTGCGCGGATGCGGCGCACCGCAGCACCCGACGGCGAACCGTGCGCGGGCCACAGGACCTGAGGCTCTAGCGAGGCGCAGCGCTCCAGTGAGGCCAGGTACGCGGTCATGTCGCCGTCGGACGGTGCGATCACGACGCTGCCGGCCCCGCCCGGCAACAGGTCGCCGCAGAACAGCGCGCGTCGCCTGGGGTGCCAGAGCGAGATCGAATCCCGTGTGTGGCCGGGAGTCTCCAGCACTTGCAGCGTCCAGTCGTTCAGGCCCGGCGTGAGCGGCAGCCAGTCGCCCTCCTTCACCACGACATCGAGCGGCAGGTGTGCGGCGAGCTCGCGGTGTCCCACCACCTTGGCACCGAATCGTTCGCGACACGCCCGCACCCCGCCGGTGTGGTCGGGATGGTGGTGCGTGACCACGACCATCGTCACCCGCCGCCCCTCGCTCGCGAGGTGGTCGGTGAGCGCGAACAGGTCACGGAGTGCTTCGGGCTCACCGCTGCCCGGATCCACGAGTGCCAACTCGGTCTCGCCGATCAAGTACGCGTTCGTGTGCTGCGCGGGCGGCAGCGGCTTGGTCGGCATGGCATGCAACACCACGCCCCACTGGAGTTCCACCCGGCGAACCGGGGTCGTGGCACGCGCCGGCCCCTGCGCGATGCGTTCGGCGAGACCTTCCTCGCCCTCGGCGATCGCGATGAGCGTCCACAGGATGGGTGCGGCGAACGTCAGCTGTCCTCGCCGGTAGCGGTCGAGGGCCTCCATCGGGCGCACCCACTCCCCGCTCGCGAGTTCGCCCGGGATGATCGACGCGGCCTGCCCGAAAGGCAGGCGACTCAAAAAGAACAGCGTGTCGAACCGGACCGGCGCGAACACGGGCGTCTGCCAGCGGCCGGCGAACGTCAGCGACTCGGGCGCCAGCTTCCAGCCGTGCTCGCGAACCACGTCGGCGAGCGTGGCGCGGCCCGCGAGCAGTGACTCGCGTGCGGCGGCGAGGCTGGCCGCGGCGACATCGCCCTCGTGAGCGACCAGCACGCCGGTCTCCTCGAGCGCTTCGCGCACCGCGCACACCCGTGCGGCCCGCTCGAAGTCGTCGGGCACACCCGGAACGTCGAACTCGAGGTCGGCTGCGTCCACCTTGCCGCCGGGGAACGCCATGAACCCGGGCTGGAACGGCACGGCGTCACTGCGTCGCACCCAGAACACCTCGAGGTCCGCGCCCTGCCCGCGCACCAGCACCACGCAGGCGGCATCGCGGAACGTCTTCCGGGGCGCGTTCACTTCTTCTTCTTGCCGTGCACCTTCAGCGTGTTGGCGACGAAGTCCGCCATGGGAACCGCGGCGATCACCTCGGCGATGGGCTCGAGCGCCAGGTCCTCGATCTTCAGGAATCGCACGCACGCCTTGCCCATGTCGAGCTTCTTGCCCTCGGCCTTGAACCCGTCGGTGAGCTTCTGCTGGAGCTTCGGGTTCATGTACGAGCACATGAGGTAGAGCCCGATGTGGTTCTTCTGGTTCACGAGCCCGGCATAGGCGAGCGGCTGGCCGTTGTACGTATCGGGACAGACCTTGAGCGGCACCGACCAGGTGATCCCGCCCCAGGCGAAGGTCTCCGTGTAGCCCTTGGGCAGGTGCTTCTTCACCAGGGCGCGCACCTTCTGGATGGTCTTGCGGCGATCTTCGGGCAGGCTCTCCAGGTACTCGGCGACCGTGCTGATGCCGGTGGTCTTCATGGCAGGATCCCTCGGGCTCATCCGGCGTGGGACCGGACGTGTCGGACATCACAGCGAGCGTTGGCGTGTCCCGCTGCTCGCGCCGACGCGTCGCCAGCGGGGTGACTCACCCCGCGGGCGGCGCCGTCAGGCGCTCTTGGTCCGCGAGACTTCCACAGCGCGACGGATGATGTCGAGCGCTTCGTCCACCTCGGACACCGTGATGTCCAGCGGCGGGCGGAACCGCAGCGACACATGGCCACAACCGAGGATCATGAGCCCCAGCTCGTAGGCTTTGTCCGCCACGCGGTTGCGCATCTCGGTGTCGGGGAAGTCGATGGCGCACATGAGCCCGCGCCCGCGCACGTTGGAGAGCACGTCGGGCATCTCGGCCTGCATCCGGTCGAGCTGCGACTGGAGGTGCGTGCCCACCCGGGCCGCGTTCTCGACCAACTTCTCCTCCTCGATGATCTCGAGGTAGCGCATGGAGCGGACCATGTCCACGAGGTTGCCGCCCCAGGTGGAGTTGATGCGGCTCGAGACGCGGAACACGTTGTCGGGCTCCTCGTCGAGCCGGCCACCGCCCAGGATGCCGCAGATCTGCATCTTCTTGCCGAACGCCAGCAGGTCCGGCTGCACGCCGAGCCCCTCGTGTGCCCAGAACGTACCGGTGAGGCCCACGCCCGTCTGGACCTCGTCGAAGATGAGCAGCGCGTCGTGTTCGTGCGCCACGCTCTTCAGCGCGGCGAGGAACTCGGTGCGGAAGTGATGGTCGCCGCCTTCGGCCTGGATGGGCTCCAGGCAGATCGCGGCGATGTCGCCCGGACGCTCGGCGAACGCCTTGCGGATCTCGGCGAGTGAGGCGGCCTCGGCCGCCTGGACGCGCGCCAACTCGGCGGCATCCACCGGGAAGCGCAGGTGCGGATTCGAGACGCGCGGCCAATCGAACTTCGCGAAGTACTGGTGCTTGCGCGGGTCGGCCGTGTTCGTCATGGACACGGTGTAGCCCGAGCGGCCGTGGAACGCCTCGCGGAAGTGCAGGATCTGGTGGCCCTTCTCGGTCTTCACGCCCTTCCGGAAGTTCTGGCGCACCTTCCAATCCATCGCCGCCTTGAGCGCATTCTCGACGCCCAGCGCGCCGCCGGCCACGAAGAACGCGTGCGGCAGCCATGAGCGCATGGCCACGCGCCCGAACACGTCCACGAACTCCGCGAACTCCGTGGTGTAGATGTCGGAGTTGGTGGGGTTCACCAGGGCAGCTCGCGTGAGCTTGGCGAGGAAGCTGGAGTCCTGCATCTTCGGGTGGTTGAACCCGATCGGCAGCGTGGCGAAGAACGAGAACAGGTCCAGGTACTCGCGCCCCGAGCGCGAGTCGTACAGGCGGCGCCCATGGCTCTTCTCGAGGTCGAGCACCATGTCGTAGCCGTCCGCGAGCATGCGGCGGGCGAGCGTGGCGTGCACCTCGGCAGGTGCGATGTGCGGACTCTTCATGGTTGCTCTCCCCTGACCGTGGTCTCGACGAACGTCTCTTCCTTCACCGTGGACAGCACCATCACCGTGCGCGTCTGGCGAACGCCCTCCTGCGAGGACAACTGTTCGAGCAGCAGCTCTTGCAGGGCCGGCATGTCGGCGACACGGACCTTCAGCAGCAGCGAGAACTCCCCGGTGATGTGATGGCATTCCAGGACCGCATCCAGCCTCTTCGCGCGCTCGATGAAGCCTTTCTCGAACCGCGGGTGCTCGAAGAAGACCTCGACAAAGGCGCACACCTGGGCACCGACAGCGGCCGGATCCACCACCGCGGTCCAGCGCCGGATCACGCCCGCGGCCTCCAACTTCTTCACGCGCTCGTGGACGGCGGCGGTCGAGAGCCCCACCCGCTTGCCGATCTCGGCCTGCGCGAGCGAGGAGTCCTTCTGGACGAGCGTCAGGATCTGGCGGTCGGTGCCGTCCAGTTCCCGCGAGATGGAGCGCTTGGTGACCATGGCTACAGTATATTTTCGGCATACTCTGGTTTCAACTGAATATTTTTCAGTCACTGGTGCAATCTACCGATAAATCGCTGATGGAGGGTGCCTGCGGGCCGGGCTGACCTCACCCGTCGCCGGGCCAGAGCAGGTAACCCCTTGCTGCCGTGGGCGATGCCGGCTTCGGGCGTATCGATGAGCGGCTCGGCCCCGGCCAGTGCCGAGCCCTGCGCGGCGGCTCAGGCCAGCTCGCCGCTGGCGATCCGGAATCGGCGCGTCCGGGGAACCAGGTACGGACTGGGGACCGGCTTGAACAGGACCGGCTTCATGGATGCGCGGGTTCGGCTGGTGGCGTCCGCCGGACGAAACCCCGTTCCCGGAGGAACGCCGCGACCGCGGGCGGCGCGAACTCCACGGGCTCCGCACCCCAGTGATTGATCGCGGACTCGAACTCGGAGCCGGCTTCGAGCAACAGTCCGATGACGGCGATGTAGTCGTCGTCGGCACTGCGGCAGTTCGTCGAACCATGCGCGGCCCATGCGATCGGTGAGCTGCCGTAGACCTTGTCGCGCAGATTGAGCGGTGCCCCCGCTTCGAGCAGCTCGCGCGCGATCGGCACGTTCCCGCGCCACGCCGCCCAGTGGAGCCCCGTGCCCGTCCAGGGGTGTTCGCGAGTGAGGTCGAAGCCGAGGGCCACCAGGGCACGCACCGCCTCGAGCCGGCCCAGGTCGGCCGCGAGCGCGATCGCCGAGCGCTCGTGCGAGTCGAGTGCCTCGAACACTCCCGAGTGGTCCGCCTGGATCGCGCGAGCGCCGGCGACGTCGCCGCGTGCCGCGGCACCGATGAACTCCTCGACGGGCGTTGTCGTGCTCGTGGCGCCGCGGGCGCGGAGCAACTCCTGCACACCCGTGTTCCCAGAGCGCGTGGCCAGCCGCCAGGCGTCGCGGCCGTCTTTGCGGGTCAGCTTCGGGTCGGCGCCGAACTCCAGCAGCATCGCCGCCACCTCCGTCCCGCCCCCGCTCGCGGCGATCAAGTGCAGTGGTGTCTCCTCGACGTCGTAACACTTCACGTTGGGGTCGGCGCCGTGCTCGAGCAGCCATCGGATACCGAGCCTCGCCCGCACCGTCCGGGGCTCGCCGTCGCGATGGCCGCACAGGAAGTAGAGCGGCGTGTTGGTCCACTTCGGGTCGCGCCGGCTCAGGTCCCCGCCGTGCGCCAGCAGCAGTTCGAGCACGTCGCGGTGGTTCTCCTCGGCGGCATGGTAGATGGACTCGCCGTCGTTGGGATCGGCGCCGCGCGCGAGCAGTTCGCGAACGAGTGCCACGTGATCGTTGTGGCTGGCGAAGTAGAGCGCCGACAGTGACGCGTCGCCCCCTTCTTCGGGCGCCACGCGTGCGTTCGCGTCGGCACCCAGGTCGAGCAGCCTGCGGGCGATGCGCACCGCCGCCTCACCCTTGGCGGCATCGCCGCCATGCAGCGTCGAACGGCACAGGTAGACGAGCGGGGGCCACTTTCCCGGCGTGCCTCGCGCCCTGGATTTGGTCAGGTTCGCAAGCCACGGTTCCGCGACCCGCTCATCGCCGGTCACGCACGCGCAGGCCAGGTCGTAACCCGCGATCTCGGGATGCGCCTGCAGCAGTTCGCGTGCGACTGCATCACGATGCTGGCGCACGGCGGTGAGGAATCGTTCGGCGAGCTCGGCGATCGGGGGGCGGGTCTCGATGGCGATCACCTCCGGGAACGGCGCAGCGGTGCGAGCGGCCTTGAGCGCAACAGGCGAGCAGGCTACCGCATTCCTACCGCGCGACAAGGCGGCCCGTGCAGCCTACGGCCGCGCTGCCGGGTCCGGCCGGCGGGTTCGGCCGTGAGCGGACGAGCACCGGCGACCGCGTGGTATGGTCGTTCCTCATGATCTTCGCGCTCGACCTGGAAGGTGTCCTCGCCCCCGAGATCTGGCCCGTCCTCGGCGCTCACTTCGGGGTCTCGGAGTTCTCGCTGACCACCCGCGACAAGGCCGACTTCACCGACCTCATGAGCCACCGGGTCGCGGCCGCCTGCCGCGCCGGGCTCAAGCTCGCCGACCTTCAGCGCATCGCGCACGCGGTCGAGCCGTTCCTCGGGGCGCGCGAGTTCATGGCGCGCCTGCGGATGCTCGGCAACGTGGTGATCATCTCGGACACGTTCCACGAGTTCAGCGAGCCGCTGGCGGCCAAGCTCGGCCATGCCTCGCTGTTCGCGAACCGGTTCGAGCTGGACGCCGAGGGCCGCATCACGGGATTCAAGCTGCGGATCCGCGGCCAGAAGGAGCGCATCGTCTCGGGCTTCAAGAGCGCGGGCTACCGCGTCGCGGCCGTGGGCGACTCGCTGAACGACCTCTCGCTCCTGAAGAGCTGTGACTACCCCGTGCTCTACCGGCCCGCCGAACTCCTGCTGCGCGAGTTCCCGGGGGGAAAGCCGGTGCACAATCTCGACGACGCGCTCGCGATCCTGGAGGAAGCACGCCGGCAGGTGGACGAGGACGACGCGAACTGAGGCGCGGGAGCGCTCAGCGGGCCGGGACACCCGCGCGCACCCATTCGAGCACACGCTCGCGATCGGTGAGGGTGTCCACGACCAGGTCTGCCCCGTGCGCCTCGAGCTCGGCGCGCGTGCACCCGCCGGTCGCCACCGCCACGCAGCGCGCGCCGGCCGCACGGGCACAGGCGATGTCCCACTCGGTATCTCCCACCACCACGCAGCGCTCGGGCGTCACGCCGTGCCGGTCGGCTGCGCGTGAGACGGCCAGCCGCGCGAGCGAATCGCGATCGGGGCCCTCTTCGCCGAACGTGCCCCAGGCGAAGTGGCCGAGGATCCCGAACGAGTCGAGCTTCAGGTGCGCCATCGGGGTCACGTTGCCGGTCAAGAGCGCGCGTGCCCACGTGGGTTCGGAAGCGACCGCTTCGAGCATCTCGGTCACGCCGGGCAGCAGTGCGCCGCGCGGCGGGTCCATGAGCCGGCGCATGTGCGCGGCCGTCTGTTGCCAGAATTCCTCGCGTTCGCCACTCGACAGCTCCACGCCGTGGCGCTCCAGGATGTCGCCCAGGATCAACGTGTCGGTGCGGCCGGCGAACGGGATCGTGCGCAGGTCGTCGTCCACGCCGAAGCGCTCGCGGAGTGCCAGGGAGATGGCCTCGCGCCCGGCGCCCTTCGTGAGCAGCAGCGTGCCGTCGATGTCGAACAGCCAGACCAGTGAGGCAGGTTCCCGGACCATGAACGAGCACACTAGCGGATGCAGGGTATTCTCGCGGGCGTCGGCTGGCACGAGGTTGGCCGGCGCGCACTTCAACCATGCGCACCCACACGACTTGCGGAGGGTCACGGGCACGCGCGCTGGACGGGCCCGCGACGTGGTGCTTTCCTCGGTCGTCCGTCCCGCCGCGCCCGGCGCTGCGTCGTTCCCCGTGAGGCGTCCTTCCATCTCGTGAGCGAAGCTGCGAAGTCCACTGCCGCCCCCGCCATGGCCCCGGCCGCGCTCGACGCCGCGCGACGACTGCACCGCTATGTCGGTGCGCGCCACGTGCATGACGGCCGGCTCGAGGGTGCCGACCAGGGCGTGCGCTGGAACATACGCGTGTGGCGGTTCGTGAAGAGCTACCTGCCAGCACTGCGGCCGCACGAGCGTTTCTTCTTCCTGCAGGGTCAGGCGTACTGGGCGCTCGCGTCGTGGACGCTGGGGGACCTCACCGGCGACCCCGCCTACCACGCAACCGCACGCGCCGCGACGCGCGTGATCCTCGCCACCCAGCGCCCCGACGGCGCTTGGGATTATCCGCTGTTCGAGCGCAAGCACTTGATCGCCACGGTCGAGGGGAACTTCGGAGCGGTGGCGCTGCTCGAGGGATTTCGCCGCGATGGAGAGGCCAGCTGGCTCGCCGGCGCCAGGCGCTGGCACGAGTACCTGGAGCGCGAGATCGGCTACCAGTCGCATCCGGCCGGGCTGTGCGTCAACTACTTCCAGATCCCGCGCGGGCTCGTGCCCAACAACGCGTGCGAATGGATCTGGGTGCTGGGCGAGCTGGCCCGCACGACGGGTGAAGCGCGCTATCTCGAGAAGGTGCCGCCGCAGCTGGGATTCCTCGAGGCGGTGCAGTTGCCGACCGGCGAACTGCCCTACGAGCTGGCGGGCGGCAACGAACCCCGCACCCGGCCGCACTACCTGTGCTTTCAGTACAACGCGTTCCAGTGCATGAAACTCGCATGGTTCGCGGCAGCGCATGGCGACGCGCGCGCGCGCGCCCTCGCGGAGCGGGTGTCGGACTTCCTCGCCACCGGTGTGTTGCCCTCGGGTGCTGTGCGCGCTTCCTGCGGGAAGGTGACCCCGGAGGTGATCTACTACGCCGATTCGGTGGCCATGGCGCTCCATACGGTGAGCCGGCTGGGCTTGCGCGATCACGCCGCGCTGGCGGATCGCGCGTTCGGCTGGGTGATGGCGCAACAGCGCGCGGACGGTGGCTTCGACCGGTTCTCGCGCCTCGACTACGGTGTGCTGTCCGATCGCAACGAGTACCCGCGCTACCTCGCCATGACACTCCACCACCTGGCCGAGCGCGCCCGAGCGGGGGACGGCGCGTGAAGGTGCTCGTCATCACCAACATGTGGCCCTCGAAGGAGCGGCCGCACTGGGGCGCGTTCGTGAAGTCGCAGGCGGACTCGCTCGCGGCCGCGGGCTGCGAGAACACGCTCTACGAGATCAAGGGCTGGCACCACACGAGCGAGTACCTCCGCGCCCTGGTCGAGCTGCCGCGCGTCGCCCGGGATTGCGGCGCGGAACTCGTGCACGCGCACTTCGGACTCTCGGGCACGGCCGCGCTGCGCGTGAAGCTCCCGCTGGTGGTCAGCTTCTGCGGCGATGACCTGCTCGGACGCCCCGACGCCACGGGCCGGATGACGCTCAAGAGCCGGCTGCTGATCCCGGTTTCGCTGCTCGCGGCCCGGCGCGCGAACGGCGTCATCGTCAAGACCGAGGAGATGCGACGTGTCATCGCCGACGTGCCGGATGTGCACGTGATCCCCAACGGCGTGAACCTGTCGCGCTTCCAGCCCCAGCCACGCGACGCCGCACGCGCGGCTCTCGGCTGGCGCGGTACCGGCCAGGTGCTGCTGTTCGCGGCGAAGCCGACGGAATCGCGCAAGAACTGGCCGCTCGCCGATGCCGCCTGCCGGCTGCTCGCCGCACGCGGTCTCGACGTGCGACTGGAGGCGATGTACGGCCGGCCGCAGGCCGACATGGTGAGCGCCATGAACGCGGCGGACGTGCTGCTGCTGCCCTCCTACCACGAGGGCTCGCCCAACGTCGTCAAGGAGGCGATGGCGGTGAACCTGCCGGTCGTGGCCGCGCCCGTGGGCGATTGCGCCGAGTTGCTTCGCGAGGTGTCGCCCTCGTTCGTCGTGCCGCACTCGCCCCAAGCGTTCGCGGATGCCGCGGCGGCCGCGCTGGCGAGCGGCGCGCGCTCCAATGGCCGGGAAGTGATCGAGCGCAGGCTCTCGGTCGAATCCATTGCCCAGCGTGTGCTCGCGGTCTATGGCGAGGCGAAGTCGCGGTTCCACGGGCGATGAGCTCGCAGCGGTCGCGAGCGCTCCTTCCCGCAGTCGTGTGGCCCGGCCTGTTGTTGCTGCTCGCCCTGTCCGCCGGCTGCGCGAGGCGACCGCCGATGCTCGCCGAAGCGCGCATCGCCGGTGCTTCCGAGGTCGCGTGGCTCCTGGGCGATTCGGTGCTGGCGGTCGCACTCCATGGCCGGGGCGTCAGGCTGCTCGAGGCTTCGACGGGCGCCGAGCGCGAGACCTGGCAACTGGCCAACATACCGGCCGAAGCGGCGTTCGGCCTGGCCTCCAGTGCCTCGGGCGAGACGCTCGCGTTCGCATGCTCCGACAGCGTGCGCGTGTTCCGCACCCGCGGCCTCGTGCCCCTGCTGGCGACGCCGGGTCGTGCGCTGTCGCTCGCGCTCTCGGGGGACGGCACGTCACTGCGCTGGAGCGACGGCGCCACGGGTCGCTCGATCGCCGTGCCCTCAGGCGAGGTCCGCCTCGAGGCACCGCTGTTCGCGAAACGAGGGTCGCTGCGCTGGGTGCCGTTCCTGGGCGGGTTCGCGTGGCCCGAAGACCGGCTGGTGCGGTTCGAGCGCGACGACTCCGTCGCGGCCATGTCGCTCGGACCGTTCCTCGAGGGCCGCCCCGGGCCGCTGGCGCTCTCCGCGCAGGGCTCTACGGTGGCGGTGGCGGAGTCCACCGACCACGTCTCGTTCTGGGACGCGCGCACCGAGCAGATGCGCTGGCGACTCAAGCTCACCGGCGGGGCGAGCTTCGACGACATGGCGCTCTCGGGCGACACATGGTATCTGGCGACTGTGCGCGGCGGCCGCGTGCGACTGCTGTGGGCCTACACCGGACGCGAGGTCGCCGGCTGGGTGCCGCACGGCGGCGCCACCGTGCGGTCGCTCGCGTTCGCGCGCGACGGGCGCCGGCTGGCCACGGTGGGCGCCGACGGGCACGTACGCGTGTGGGCCGTGCCGAAACCTGGGAAGGAGCGTCGCTGACATGTGCGGTATCGCGGGCTGGTACGCACGCGGCGGCCGAGCCGTGCCCGAGGGGGCGATCGGTGCGATGTGCGACACCATCGTCCACCGTGGACCCGACGACCAAGGTACGTTCACCGATCGCGACTTCGGCTTCGGCATGCGGCGGCTCGCCATCGTGGACGTCGCCGGCGGCCACCAGCCGATGACGAGCGAGGACGGCCGCCACGTCGTCACGTTCAACGGCGAGATCTTCAATCACCCCGCGCTGCGCCGCGAGCTCGAAGAGCTGGGCCATCGCTACCGCACGAACTCCGACACCGAGAGCATCCTGCGCGGCTTCCAGCACTGGGGCCCCGGCGTGTGGGCGAAGCTCGAGGGCATGTTCGCCGTGGCGATCTGGGATCGCACGACGCGCACGCTGCACCTGGCGCGTGACCCGCTCGGCATCAAGCCGCTGCACCTGACACTCCAGGATGGCGGGCTCGCGTGGGGCTCGGAGCTGAAGGCACTCGTACCGGTCCCGGGCTTGCGCTTCACGCCCGATCCGGCCGCGATGGACCAGTTCTTCGCGTTCGGCCACGTGCTGGCGCCACGCACCATCTATCGCGAGGTCACCAAGCTCGAGCCCGGCTGCGCGCTGGAACTCGGGCCCGAGGGAGAGCCGCGCATCACGCGCTTCTGGCGCTTCGAGTACCGATCGTCGCCGGAAGCGACGGAGGCCGAATGGATCGAGAAGTTCCGCGACACGTTCACGGCCTGCGTGAAGCGACATCTTCAAAGCGACGTGCCGCTCGGCGCATTCCTCTCGGGCGGCGTGGACTCGTCTGCGGTCGTGGCCGCCATGCAGCGGGTCATGGACGAGCCCGTGCGCACGTTCACGATCGGGTTCGCCGACCAGGCCTTCGACGAGGCGCCGTACGCCCGACGGGTGGCCGAGCACCTGCATTGCCGCCATACCGAACGGCGGGTCGAACTGGACGATGCGGCCACGATCCTGCCGCGGCTGGCGGCGGCGTACGACGAGCCGTTCGCCGACCCCTCGGCCATCCCCACCTGGTACGTGTCACGCCTGGCGCGCGAGCAGGTGATCGTCGCCATGTCGGGCGACGGCGGCGACGAGCTGTTCGCGGGCTACGATCGCCATCGCGCCGAACGGCTGCTCCAGTCGCGCCGGCCGCTGTTCGCCCTGGCCGGAGCGCTCGCTCACCTGCCGACGCTGCCGAATGACGGCTGGAACCGGTTCCGCCAGCGGCTCGCGAAGGTGAGTGCCGATGCGGCACTGCCCACCACGTTCCAGCGCTTCTTCAGCAAGTACCAGCTGGTGCCTCGCGCCGTGCGTGCGGCGCTCTACCGGCCCGAGTTCACGGCGCAACTGGCCGGCGGCGATGAGCTGGCGCGCCTGGAGGCCGCCTACTTCCCCCAGCGCGTCTCGCGCGATCCGCTCGAGGACCTGCTCTACGCGGACACGGTGGTGCGGCTGCCCGATGACATGCTCACCAAGGTGGATCGCGCCAGCATGCAGCACTCCCTCGAGGTGCGCGTGCCGTTCCTGTCGCACGTCTTCGCGGAGTTCGCCGCCACCGTGCCGGTGGACCTCAAGCTCAAGGGCGCGACCGGAAAGTACCTCGTGCGCAAGGCGGTCGAGCCGTGGCTCCCGCCCGGCATCCTGGACCGGCCCAAGCAGGGCTTCTCCGTGCCGCTCGCGCGCTGGGTGAAGGGCGATCTCGGCCACTATGCCGAGCGTGTGTGGCGCGACTCCGGCGCCGACCAGGCCGGAGCGCTCCGGCCCGAGGGCGTGGCGGCACTGTTCGCCGAGCACAGGAGCGGCCGTGCCGACCGCTCGCAGATGCTCTACGCGCTGGCCATGTTCGCGCTGTGGTGGCAGGGCCGGCCGCGCTGAGCGGCAGCTGCCCGAGCGCTCAGTTGCCGCGATAGAGCCGGTTCGGCTCGCCCTTCTCCCACGGCCGATAGTCCTGCGCGAAGCGGATGCGCTCGCCGAGCGGCGGGTGCGTGTAGAGCAGCCACTTGACCCAGCCCGCGGGTTCGGGATCGCTGCGATTGCCGCGCGCCAGTTCCAGGAACGCACGCGCGCCGGCGTCGTTGTCGCGCGTGATCTCCAGCGCGAAGATGTCGGACTCGTGCTCCATCTGGCGCGAGACCAGGTTGGTGAGCGGCAGGCCGACGAGCCCGACCAGCGACAGCACCCCGACCAACAGCGGCATGGCCGCCAGGTCTGCCATCTCCGTCACGCCCCAGCGCGTGCCCCACAGGCGCAGCGCACCGTGTGACAGCAGCGACACCAGCCAGAATGCCGCGAACGCCCCGATCGACATGGCCAGCACGCCCTTCCAGATGTGCTTGAGGACGTAGTGGCCCATCTCGTGACCCATCACGAACAGGATCTCGTCCTCGCTCATGGCCTCGAGCGTGGTGTCCCACAGCACGATCCGCTGCGACGCACCGAACCCGCTCACGTAGGCGTTCACCTTGGTGGTGCGGCTGCTCATGTCCACCTCGTACACGTCCCGGGCGGGGATGTCGGCGCGGGCACCCAGCGCCAGGATCTCCTGGCGCAGCGCTTCGTCGTGAAGCGGCGTGAACTTGTTGAACAGCGGGTCGAACACCAGCGGCTGGAGCAACGTGCTGGCCAGCACCACCGGCAGCGTGCCCGCAGCGAGCCACACCCACCAGCGGCGCGGGCTGGACTCGACCGCGAGCCAGGCCAGCGCCATCAGCGGCACCACGCCGACCGCCACGACCTGGAACGCCAGCGCTTTCAGCTGGTCCACGAACCAGCCGCCGAACGTCTGCGTCATGAACCCGAAGCGCTGCTCCAGCACGTAGCTCTCGTACCAGGTGAGCGGGAACAGGATCACGAACATGGCCAGCGAGTAGAGCGAGAAGTACACGAGCACGCGCGCCCACCGACCGCGGCCGCCGGCGGCGGCGATGTCGCGGAAGCGCTGCGAGAGGCCCGTGAACAGGAGAAGTACGCCGACCAGGATCCCGAGGAGCGGCGAGACGATGTGCAGCATCACGCGCGCGCGCTGGTACTCGTGATTCTCCGGGGTGAACGAGGCGCGCGCCTCGGCCAGGACGTCGCGAGGCTCGGCAGGGGCCGCAGCGTCGAGCGAGTCCGCGTCGAGCGCCCCGCTCACCAACTCCGCGGGGGTGTCCGCCCGCCCGCTCCCCGCGGCGGCCGGGCCGGAGATGGCGAGGAAGCTCAGGCACAGCAGGATCGCACTGGTCACCGCGAGTCGGCGCATCGAGCCTCCGGGGCAAGTGGAGGCGGGAGACTAGCGGCCAGCGTTCGTGTGCGCGAACCGACGGCGCGTCTGCCCGAAACCGATCGAGGGGCTGACGGAAGCCAGCCCCTCGGGACGGGATCCGGAGCGGGTCAGGGGGTCGCTCCAGATCTGGACCTGCGCGTCCTCCGGTCGCATCGGACGCCGGGCGCCTGCCGCGCAACTGAAGGGCCCGCGCGGCGGCTGCCCGGCCAGATTCTCCGCGAGCGCCGGGGGGCTCGCCAAGTGAAATCGCGCGGCGAGCCCCGTGAAATCAGCCGATAAGGACGATTTCTCTGCCCCCGAGACCCCGAAGCAGTCACGGCCGGCAACTGCGGCTACATCCGGTTCGCTTCTGCGCAGCCTGGGCACTAGGAGCCGGAACTCCCGCACGCCCGATCAGTTGAGCACGAGAACCCGCCGCGTCGCCGCGTCAGTGGGTGTTCGCACGCTCACCAGGTAGACCCCCGGCGCCACGCGGCGGCCGCCCCCGTCGCGCAGGTCCCAGGTTAGCGTGCGGGTGGTTCCCGCGGACTCCGTCCAACCCTTCACGCGGCGGCCGCTCACGTCGGCGACCTCGACGCGCACGTCACCCGCGCTCGAACCGGCCAGCCGCAGCGAAACCGGGCCGCGCGCCGGGTTCGGCGAGGGCGCCGAGAGCGACAGCGCACTCGCGGTGGGGCCGTCCACGCCGGCCACCTGCCCGGTCGCGGCGTCGAACGCGATGCCCTGCGGGGGCAACACGCAGAACAGCGGACCGGAAACGAGCAGGCCGGTAGCCGTCGAGAACACGCGCAGGCCCGGTGAGCCGAAGCTCGAGTTGCACACCCACACCTCGCTGCCATCGGGCGTGACCTCGGCGTCGGCCAGCGAGAACCCGCCGGGCGCGTAGATCGTGCCTTGCGACGTGCCGCTCACCGGCGACCAGCGCACGAGCGACGTGTTGAATGCCGCGTCGCCCACGATCGCGTAGGCACGGTCGTCGTCATGCCAAGCCAGGTCCAGCACATCCCCTCCCAGCGCCGCCTCGGTCGCGACCACGCCGGTCGCCGTGAGCGAGACCGGGTCCACGGCCACGATGCCGCCGTCATTCACGTTGTAGAGGCCCACACAGCCCAGGTAGAGCCGGGTGCGCGGCGCATCGAACACGAACGCCGTGACTGGGTTCACGCGCGGCAGCAGGATGCCCTGTACCCCCGCGGCCACGGCGTCGCAGTCCACCAGCGTATCGGTGCGCGTGTCCACCACCGCCACGAGGGATGAGTCGGTGGGCAGGAATCCCCCGGCCTGGTCCACGCGCTGCAATGAGATGAACAGCAGTGGCCCCACCATGATCATGTGGTCGGGTTCGGGCTTGCCATCGGCATCGGCGAGCGCGGCCAACGAGAGCGTGCCGGTGTGCGCACCCGTCGACGGATCCACGATCCACACGTCGGCCGACGCATAGCGCGCCACGTAGGCGTGCGTGGGTGAGGCGAACGCGATGTCATACGGATTGGACCCGTTGCCCACTGAGAACTGGCGCACGAACGCCGACGTGGTGCCGTCCAGGATCTGGATATTGTCGGCGCCGAAGCGGTTGATCACGAACACCTGGCCGTTGTACCAGCGCACGCGCGCATCGGAGTGCACCGACGCGGCGTTGCAGCTCATCGCATGTGCACTCGCATTCCCTGCGCTGAAGCTTCCGCTGGAGAAGTCGGACTCCACGACATAGACGCGCGCGGCATGTGCTCGGGGTGCAGAGAGGAGCGCCAGCAGGAAAGTTGCCAGCGCGACGGCAGGGCGGGCAGTGGAACGCATGTGGGCCTCGGGGTTCGGGTGCGGTGCGGTTGCGAGAAGTCGTGCGCGAGCAAGAGGTCGGTCGGTCCTGAGGGCCGGCGCGCTGGCGGGAACAGGGTTTGGTTCAGGGCAGGCGGACGCCCTCCCCGAGATCGAGTGTGAGCGACAGGAAGAACATGCGGCCCGGCAGCGGGAAGCCGGCGACATCCTCGGCCAGTACGTCGCCGAGATTGCGGCCTTCGGCCAGGAGCGTGGCGCGCCCGAGGCGACGGCCGAGCGATGCACCGGTGAGCGTGCGTTCGGGTTCGTGCTTGGTGTTGGCGCGGTCCAGGAACATGTCGCCCAGGTATTCCACATCGCCGCTCACCAGCCAGCCCGCGCGCTGCCAGGTGAGTCGCGCGTAGGACTGCCGCTCGGCTCGCTGCGGCAGTCGCTTGCCCTGATAGGCGGGAAGGCCGCTGCGGTCGGTGGCCGAGAGCCACGAGGTGGACGCGGAGAGTTCCGCACCCTTCCACGCCATTCGCAGCGCGGTCTCCTCGCCCTCGATCCACGCCGAGCCGACGTTGACCGGGCGCGCACCGCGGGGGGAGCTGCGTTCATAGAGGATCAGGTCCCGCGCATCGGACTCGTGGTGCGACCACTCGAGGGCGACGCGCGCGCCGGTCCAATCCCGGCTCCACGTGAAGCCGGCGTCCCAGCTCTCGGCGTGCTCGGGTACGAGCGTGGGGTTGCCCGTCACCGAGCCGTCGATGCCGAACAGTTCGTCGAACTCGGGCGCACGGCTGCCTTCGGACCAGTTGCCGCGCAGCTCGATGCCGTACCCGACGCGTGCCCGTACCCCGAGCTGCGGCGCGTCGAGCGTGCGCTCGGTGTCGCGCTGGCGCACGGCACCGGTCGAGCGCGTGTCGCGGAGATGCTCCTCCTGTCGGTCCCAGCGGCGGCCGGCGGTGGCGAGCAGCCGGCTCTCGGACGAGCCCGCTTGCGCCCCGAGCCACGCCGAACGCGTGTCGCGCGTGCTGCGTGGCGGGTCCGGCAGGCCGGCGGTGGGTGCTGCGGGTTCGGCCGCCTCGGCGCGCAGCGCGCCGCCCGCACGCAGCGAGATGCCCTTCCAGCGCGGCGGACTCACCAGTTCCAGCTGCGTGCCGGCATCGGCGAAGCGCTCGTCAGTGTCGAGCGTGCCGAGTCCCAACTCCCCCTTCTCGTCGCGCAGTCGATCGCGCTGACGGGTCACGTGCGCCCGCACTTCGGCCGTGGGTCGCGTCGGCCCGGCGTTGGCGCGCATCTCGCCCGCGGCCAGCCAGCGATCGGACGCGTAGTGCGCCTCGTAGGCGGGTGTGTTGCCCGTGCCCGGCACGCCCTGACCGCGGCGGAAGTACTCGACACGGGCCGACGTCTGGATGCGGTCGCCCGGCGCATAGCCTCCACGAAGCAGCGCGGTGGCCGCATCGAAGCGCGCATTGGCCCGCGTCGAGAGCTCATCGTCGCTCGGCTCGAGCGGCGTGCCGTTGTCGTCCTCGTACAGGAAGTCGCCGTCGCTCCCCTGCCAGCCGCCGTGCGCGAGCAGCGACCACGCGCCGTTCTGGGCTCCGAGACTCGCTTGGGCCTCGCCGGTGCCGAACGATCCGCTCGAGACGCGCAGCTCGCGCAGGCCAGGAGACGCGCGCGTGAGCAGGTTCACCGCGCCGCCGGGCGTGGGCGAGGCGAGCGAAGCCGGCGACGCGCCGCGATAGACCTCGATCGTCTCCACCGATGTCGCGGGCAATCCGGCCAGGTCCACGACGCCGCGAGCAGCCGACGTGAGCGGGACGCCGTCCAGGAGCACGGTGACGTGGCCGGGCGGCGCTCCACGCAGCGACATGGCCGAGAACGCGCCCATGCCGCCGTACTGCGTGACGCGCACACCCGCGGCCTCGACGAGCGCGTCGGCGAGCGAGGCGTTCGCGCGCGTGCCGTCATCGGCGCGCAGCGTGGTGACGAATGCGGTGGGCGCGCGGCGACGGGCACGCGCGAGCGCGGCATCCACCTGCACCGGTGGCAGGATGACCACCGGCGCAGAGTGGTCTGGCGTGCGCGACACGGCGTGTAGCAAGGTGTCGGTCACGGCGGCGACCGCCCCCGAGTCGGGGAGCGAAGCCGCTGCGTCGCGCACGCGCAGATCAGGGGCGGACAGGGCCGCCGATATCAGCAAGAGAGCCGTCAGCATTCGATCGTGGCGTCCTTCGCGCCGGAATCGAAGTGGCCCCACGCGGCGAAGTCACGGCGTCAGGCTTGCAGACGGCTCAGCCCTACGCGCCTTGGCCTCGAGGCGACGGGTCCATGGCTCCTGGGCAGGTTTCCTGACTGAGGGCTCCCTCGCCCGGCGTTGCGTGTTCGCATCGCCCGGCTCGGAGCGCATCCGCCTTCCCGGCGAGGCCGGTGGCGTTCGGATGCGCTGCACCCATCACAGTGGCGGGACCGTGCGGGGATCTCACCCGCTTCCCTTTTCCCCCGCGGAATGCGGGGCACCCAGAAGTTGTTGGCCGCAACGTGACGGAATGGCGCGTCCGAGTCAAACAGGAAATTGCGTGTGAAGTGCGAATATCTCGGGGAGAACACAACGCGTAATTGACTCCTCACTCAAGCACTCTGGTCCGAACGATCTAGGCCATCGCGCTCGCGTGGCTTCTCACGCGAAGCTGCGAACTCAGTCTGCGAGCGCTCGTCCCTTGGTCTCGATCACGAACGGCAGCAGCAGCAAACCGGCGAGCGGGACGGCGCCGACCCAGAACAGCACGCTCAGCGCGGACGCCAGCGCATCGGCGCCGCGGCTCGCGATGCCGCCCACCAGGAACGGGCCCACCGCGGCGACGACACGGCCGGCGTTGTAACAGAACCCCGCCCCCGTGCCCCGCAACCGCGTCGGGAACAGCTCCGGCAAGTAGTAGGTGAAGCTGCCGAACACGCCGAACACGGTGAGGCCGATGAAGAAGTACATGTAGAGCCGCGTGTGGTTCGCCATCGGCAGCCCGAACGCCGCCATCACGGCGAGCCCCGCCGCGAGGTAGTAGATCGCATACATCGGTCGCCGCCCCGCGCGCTTGGCGAGCGGAACGGTGAGCAACGTGCCCAAGAGCCCGCCCAGGTTGAAGCAGTTGGTGGCGAGCGCCTTCCAGCTCTCGCCCAGCTTGCGCGCCGCGGCCGGCTCGAGCGACTGCGCCGCGGCGGTGGCGGCGGCGAGCCCGTTGGCCACGAGCGGCATGAACGCATTGCAGCTCCACCACGTGATCAGTGCGACCACCGACATGGAGAGGCCCGACAGCGTGATCGCGCGGTGCTGCGGCGTGAACAGTTCGCGCAGTCTCGGAGGAGGCGCGCTGCTCGCAGCCCTGGCCCAGCGCTCGGGTTCCTTCACGAACAGCCGCAGCACGAATGCCACGGCAGCGGGGATCAATCCGGTGAGGAACACATAGCGCCACGCCAGCTCGGGCTGGGCGTTCATGTGCACGCCCTGGATCTGGTAGGTCACGAAGGTGGCGAGGAACAGTCCCAGCGGTGACGACGTGTAGAGCAGTGCGCCGGCTTCGACGCGCCGGTGCTCGGGCACGACCTCGGCCACCATCGCCGCACCCGCGGCCCACTCCCCGCCGATGCCGAGGCTGGCGATGAGCCGGAAGAACGCCAGCCACGCGAGATTCGGCGCGAACGCGCACGCCGCCGTGCCGACGGAGTAGAGCAACATCGTGAGCAGCAGTGTGCGCGTCCGCCCGATACGGTCCGCGACGCGGCCGAACAGGATGCCGCCGGCCGCCCATCCGAGCAGCAACAGGGATGTGAGCACGCCGGTCCACTGCAGTGTGGCCGCCTTGGCCTCGGGGCTGCCGATCGGCAGGCCGAGCAGCGTCGGCACGCAGTTGGGGGCCACATAGTTGAAGAGCAGTCCGTCGAAGACGTCGAAACCCCAGCCCAGCCAGGCCGCGAACAGCACCAGCCACTGGTAGCGGTCCATGTCGAGGAATCGGCGGGTACTCGCGCGCGCGGTGGTCGCGGCCATGCGGGTCCTCCGGGTGGGCGACGGCGGGTTCCGGCGCGGCAGGCTACCGCACCGCGTGGGGTCTGTCGCGCGGACTCACGACCGCTCGCTCACCCGTTCTCGCGCGCGCTCGAACACGCGGAGCCACATCGCGCGCGAGAGCCGGCCCGTCTGCGTGTTCTGGCGGCTGGGGTGAAAGCTCGACATCAGCACCATGCCGTCGGGCAGCACGTGCTCGGCGCCGTGCGCGAACACCGGCCGCTCGCGCGGTGGCAGCCGGTCCCACCATCCGCTCGCCTTGAGCCATGCCTCGTGTCCGATCCGGCCCAGTGCGAGCACGACCCGAGCGCGCGTCAGGAGCGCGAGCTCCGCCGCGAGGTAGGGCCGGCAGCGCGCGAGTTCCTCGGGCGTCGGTTTGTTGTCGGGCGGAGCGCAGCGGCCGGCGGCCGTGATCCAGCAGTCCGTGAGTCGCTGGCCGTCGTCGCGCGCAACACTCGTGCCCAGCGAAGCGAACCCGGTGCGGTGCAGCGCGTCGTAGAGCCAGTCGCCACTCGAGTCCCCGGTGAACATGCGTCCGGTCCGATTCGAGCCGTGCGCGCCGGGTGCCAGCCCGACGATGACGAGCCGCGCTCGCGGATCGCCGAACGCGGGAACCGGCCGGCCCCAATAGCGTTCGTCTCTATACGCTCGGCGCTTCTCGACCGCGACCTGCCGGCAATGCGTGCGGAGCCGCGGGCACAGTTCGCATGCGACCACCGCGCGCGTGACGGCAGCGAGCGTGCGCCAGCGCGGCGCGGCCGCGCGCGACGCCGGCGCTGTGCTGCGCGGGCGGACGGTGGCCCGAGCGCTACTCAGTGGCCGAGCCACGTCACCTTCCGCACCACGCTCCCGCGGCTGTCCTCGAGTCGTGCCCAGTAGAGGCCGGGTCGCACACGCGTGCCGTCGTCGGTGCGCCCGTCCCAGACCACCACCGGCGCTTCGCCGGTGAGCGTGCGCCCCCACACGCGGCGGCCCGAGGCGTCCACGATCATCAGCGTGCTGGCGCCCGAGACACGCTCGGCGGCGAACCTCACTGCGCGGTGCGCGGGCTCGGGCGCTGCGGAGAACCGGGCGGTGCAGCCGCCGTTCACCACCGCGACGCATCCGCCCGAGAGTCGCAGCAGCGCGAACCCACCCGGTGCGAGCGGCAGCTCCACGCGCCGGCCGGTCGCGGTGGGCAGTGACGTCCACTCCGACCAGGCGCCGCCCTCGCCCATCCGCTCGACGCGCCGCTCGCCCACCAGCTCCAGCGCGATCGTGCGCGCGGCGGCGGAATCGCGGTTCGCCACGAACAGGTGCGGTGTTCCCTGTGAGTCCGCGAACTGGCCGAGCGAAGCACGTCCTTCGACGGCCGCGACCAACGAGTCGGGCATGAACGTGGTGCCGCCCACCGGCGTGCCGCCCGCGTGCTCGGTCCCGAGCCACGCCAGGTCCGCGAGGCATTCGCCTACCGGCTTCACGAGCTGGTTCAACACGCGCACCTGCTCGTAGTGCGGTGAACGCTCACCGGTCCCGTAGCGGATCATCCCGTCGCGCCAGTTCATCGCCGGGTCCGGTGCGGGTGTCCAGTACGTGAAGTAGCCGACTCCCCGCGCGCCATACGACAGATACTGTGCGACCTGCCACGACAGCAGGCCGTCGTCCACCTCGCGAAACGGCGTGTGCTGCGTGACCAGCACGAAGCCCATGAACGGCAGGCCGTATTCCCGCGCGACCTGTGCGGTGGCCGAGACATTGTCCACGAACAGTCCTCGCTCGCTGGTCTCGAGATGGTCGTAGTGATCGGTGGACAGCATCGCCGGCTGCACCACGCTCGCGTACTCGCGCAGATAAGCGAGGAAGGCATCGCGCGTCGGGTACACGCCCCGGCCGAGGAGGTTGTTCCACGCGGGGTGCGCCGGATCGCGTGCACGCAGCAGCCGGAACCACTCGGCGATGCGCGGGAACATGTTCTCCCGCGGCTCGTCGCCCAGGTAGTAGCCGAGGAACGCGGGGTGGTCACGATAAGCCGCGACGATGCTGTCGAGCGTGGCGAACGTGGCGGGGTCGTTCTCGTGCACCAGATCGAGCCGGTTGTCGAGCAGCAGGTTCTTCACCCCCACCGGCGCGGTGCACTCCAAGCGCAACAGGTTCGGCGGGACCAACCCCGGATCCTCCCACGCTAGCACGGTGACGTTGAGTCCGGCATCCGCCAGTTCGGCGTAGCGCGCGGGCGTGGTGGAGTCGGCGGGCGGCGAGACCCAGCCGATCAGCGTGAAGCGTGGCAGCGACGCCGTGCCGGGATGCAGCGGCAGGGCCGCGGGAAGCTGCGGCGGCCGGCGCGGCGCGCGGTCGCCGGCCGCGGTGGCGGCGGCGAGCGACAACATGAGGCACAGAAGGGCCAACAGCCGCAAGGTGCTCCCCGTTCTCCGGGTGCTTGAAAGCACCCGGACAATTCCCTAGGTTGCGCCGGTGCTAGAACGATTGCGCAGCCTCATCCTCGGCGGTCGGAAGAACCTCTTCGACCCCAAGATCCATCACCAGCTCGCGCTGATCGCGTTCTTCGCCTGGGTGGGACTGGGTTCCGACGGACTGTCGTCCTCGTCCTACGGCCCCGAGGAGGCGTTCCTCGCCCTCGGATCGCATACCCACCTCGCACTGTACCTGACGGTGGCCATGGTGCTCACCGTCTTCCTGATCAGTGCGTCCTACACCCAGATCATCGAGTTGTTCCCGCGCGGTGGCGGCGGCTACCTGGTCGCCACGAAGCTGCTCGGGACCACACCCGGCCTGGTCTCCGGTGGCGCTCTGGTCGTGGACTACGTGCTCACGATCGCCATCTCGGTCGCTTCGGGCGTGGAAGCCATCTTCTCGTTCCTGCCGCCCGAGTACGCGCCGCTGAAGGTGCCCGTCGAGGTCTTCGTGGTGGGCGGCCTCACGGCACTCAACCTGCGCGGCCTCAAGGAATCGGTGTCGGTGCTGATGCCGATCTTCGTGGCGTTCGTGCTGAGCCACTTCGCGCTCATCCTCTACGGCATCTTCACGCACCTGCACGACTTCGGTCCGTTGATGGGCGACACGCTCGCCGACACCCGTGCCGCGTCGCAGGAGCTGGGCACGGCCGGCCTGCTCATGCTGTTCCTGCGCGCCTTCTCGCTCGGCGGCGGCACGTTCACCGGGATCGAGGCCGTCTCCAACAGCACCGGCATCCTGCGCGAGCCGCGTGTCGAGACCGGCAAGAAGACGATGGCGTACATGGCCTCTTCGCTGGCGTTCACCGCCGGCGGCATCCTGCTGTGCTACCTGCTGAACGACGTCACGCACCAGCCGGGCCGCACGCTGAACGCCTCGCTGTGGTCGGTGCTGTCCCAGGACTGGATGCTGTGGGGCCTCCCGGTGGGAGCGGCCGTGGTCATCTTCACGCTGTTGTCGGAGGGCGCGCTGCTGTTCGTGGCTGCGCAGACCGGGTTCGTCGCGGGCCCCGCGACACTGGCGGCCATGGCCGTGGACCAGTGGGTACCCAAGCGATTCGCCCACCTGTCCGAACGGCTCGTGACGCAGAACGGCATCGTCACCATGGGACTCGCGGCCATCGCCACGCTGCTCTACTCCGGCGGCGCGGTGAAACTCCTGATCGTCATGTACTCGATCAACGTGTTCCTCACGTTCACGCTGTCGCAGATGGGCATGGTGCGGCACTGGTGGCAGGTGCGGCGCACCGAGGCCCACTGGCGCCGGCGGTTCGTGCTGGCGAGCCTCGGCACCGCGGTCACGGCCGGGATCCTGGTGGTGACGTCGGTGATCAAGTTCACGCAAGGCGGCTGGGTCACGCTCGCCGTGACCGGCGCGTTCGTGGGCCTGTGCATGCTCGTGCGCTCGCACTACCAGCGCGTGCGTGGCGTGCTCAAGAGCCTGGATGATGTGCTTTCCGACCTGCCCATGCCCGATCGTGACACGGCGCCGGAGCTGGCCCCGGACGGGCCCACCGCGGTGGTCCTCGTGGAGTCCTACGCGGGGCTCGGCATCCACACGTTGCTCACCGTGCAGCGCATGTTCCCGCGCCACTTCAAGAACATGGTGTTCGTCTCGGTGGGACTCGTGGACTCGGGGCAGTTCAAGGGCACCGAGAGCGTCCAGGAACTCGAGCAGAAGGTGCAGGGTGACCTCGAACGCTATGTCGAGCTGGCGCAGAAGATGGGCTACTACGCCGAGTACCGCTACACGCTCGGCACCGACCTCATCGAAGAACTCGAACAGATCAGCCATGACTTACAAAAGGAGTTCCGGCGCTCCATCGTGTTCGCCGGCCAGCTCGTGTTCCAGCGTGAGACCGTGTTCACGCGCACGCTCCACCACGAGACCGCGTTCAGCATCCAGCGCCGGCTGCAGTTCGTGGGGATCCAGGTGATCATCCTGCCGATCCGCGTCTGGGAGCGTCAGAGACCCGCCTGAGGTAACCTGCCCGCACTGTCGTGACCGGATGAATAGGGCCGGCCGGAGGCCGGCTTCCAGATCAGAGGAGCCACGCCGCCATGTTCACGCTCGACCTCACCGGCAAGCACGCGCTCGTCCTCGGTGTCGCCAACCACCGCAGCCTCGCCTGGGCGATCGCCCAGCAACTGCACGGGGCCGGCGCCTCGCTGTGCCTCACGTACGCGAACGAGCGCTTGCAGAAGGGCGTCGAAGAACTGGCCGCCACGATCCCCGGCACGATCGTCCTGCCGTGCGACGTCGTGGACGATGCGCAGATCGACGCGGTCGCGAACACGCTGCGCGAACGCTGGGGTTCGCTCGAGATGCTCGCTCACGGCGTGGCGTTCGCGCACAAGGAGGACCTCGAGGGCTCGTTCGTGGCCACGTCGCGCGACGGCTTCCGCCTGACACTCGAGGTGAGCGCCTACTCGCTCCTGAACGTCACGCACCGAGTGCTGCCGCTGCTCGAGAAGAACGGCGGCAGCATCGTCTCGCTCACCTACCTCGCCGCCGAGCGCGCCGTGCCCAATTACAATGTCATGGGCAGCGCCAAGGCCGTGCTCGAGCAGATCACGCGGCAGATGGCGTGGGAGCTGGGCCCCAAGAACATCCGTGTGAACGCGGTCAGCGCCGGCCCGGTCAACACGCTCGCTGCACGCGGCGTGCGCGGGTTCACCGGCATGTACAAGGAACACGCCGAGCGCGCCGCGCTGAAGCGCAACATCACGCAGGAGGAAGTCGGCAAGTGCGCGCTGTTCCTGCTCTCCGAGATGGCGAGCGGCACGACCGGCGAGGTGCTGTACGTGGACGCCGGCTACCGCATGATGGGGATGTAGACCGTCCGAACTCCGGTCACCGGCCCGCTGGTCCCGCACGACATCGCGGCTCGTGCGGCCCGAGCCGCGCGCTCGGGATCGCGGCGTGGCTGGCACTATCGCCGCCGGCTGCGGTGAACGCCGAACCCGGTTGGCGCTTCGAAGCGCGGCTCGGCGGCGCCTGGAACGCGGCCCTTCCCGTGGTGATCCGGCAGGCGAGTCATGACGAACTGCGACTGACCCCGCACTGGAGCACGAACGCATTCGAGCCGCCGCTCTACTACGGCTGGCGCGTGACCCGTTGGAGCGATCGCGCCGGCTGGGCGCTCGACCTCACGCACCACAAGCTCTTCCTCCAGGACCCGCCACCCGAGGTGCAGCACTTCGCCATCTCGCATGGCTACAACCTGCTCACCGTGCAGCGGCTCTGGGAACGCGACGGCTGGCTGCGAGGCCTCGGCTTGGGTGTGGTCATCGCGCACCCCGAGAGCCGGGTCCGGGGCCTGCCGCTCGACGAACATGGCGGGCGCTGGAGCACCGGCTATCACTGGAGTGGCCCCACCGCCGCGGCGATGTTCGGCTACACGCGCGCGCTCCGGGGCCGCCTGCTCGGCAGTGCCGAACTGCGTGTCACGCTCTCGCATGCCAGCGTGCCCATCTCGGGCGGTGACGCGCGCGTGCCGAACCTCGCCGTGCACGGCACGCTGGGCGTGGGTTGGTCTAGCGCTCGCTGAGCGGAGGCGACCCACGAGCGCGCGACCTTGGTTCCGGTGTAGCCGCCGTCACGACACGCTGGTGGACACTGGCCTGACACGGGCCGGCGCAGCCACCTCGCCGCACCTGTGGCGGCGAGGCACGGCCGCCGGTCAGCCGGGGCACATGCCCCAGTGCTGCGCCGTGCCGGGGAATACGCGGCAATTCCACATCCAGGAATAGCGGTGAGGGACTGGCGTACTTCCTGCGTGACCGATCGGGAAGAGCCCGGCGAGTCCGAAAGGAGAACACCATGTTCCTCGCAGCCACGTCGCACCCGACCGCCGGCGCGAACGCGCGCCGGACCCGCCGCACCGCTTCGATCGCCACCCTGTTCACCGGGGCCGCACTGTTCGCGCTGGCCCTCGCCCCTGACGCACATGCTCAGAACCGCTCGGTGATCGAGCCGCGCCCGACCATCTGGCGTGGGCTGGAGACGTGGGCCGAAGGCAACCTCGTGGACGTGCAGGTCCGCGTGGACGGCCAGGCCGCCCCGCTGTACTTCGCGCCCGGGCGTTTCGACCGCCGCTACCTGCAGGCGTTCGCCGGCCGCAACTACTCGCTCGTGCTGCGCAACAACACCGGCGAGCGCGTCGCGGTGCTGCTCGCCGTGGACGGATTGAACGTGGTGAGCGGTGAGATGTCACACCTGCGTTCGGACGAGCAGATGTACGTGCTGTCGCCGTGGCAGACCACCACCATCCGTGGCTGGCGCACGAACCTCGACGAGGTGCGCCGGTTCGTGTTCGTGGACGAACGCCGCAGCTATGCCGAGCGCACGGGCCAGGCGAATTCCGACATGGGCTGGATCCGTGTGCTGTCGTTCCGCGAGCAGCAGCAGCGCGTGGCCTGGGGCCGCGTGCGGTCGGGTTTCCGCGACGGTGGCCCCAGCGCACCGGTCCCGCAGGAGTCCGACTCCCGTGCGCCTGAGACCAAGCAGGAGGCCGCGCCGGCGCCCCCGACCCGCGGCAAGGCCGTGGTGCCCGAGGCCGAGGGCAACATGGCGCGCGGCGAATCCGAGGAGCGCGGCAACTTCCCCGGCACGGGCTGGGGTGATCGCCGGTCCGATCCGGTGCGCCGCGTCGAGTTCACTGCCGAGAAGTGGGCCACCGACCACCTGAAGTTCCGCTACGAGTACGCCTCGGGCCTGCACGCGCTGGGCATCCTCCCAGTGACCGGTCCCTGGCGCGGACGGCTGGGCGATCGCGACAGCGACCTCGGCTTCGCGAAGCCGCCGGGCTGGTGACGGAGCACAGCTCCCCGGAACGAGGAAGCGGGGCCCGAAAGGGCCCCGCTTCTTCGTCACGTGCCTCGGACTCGCGACCGGCCCTAGCGCGCGAACATGCTCTTCGCGACGAACAACAGGTTCGCTGGACGCTCCGCGAGTCGCCGCATGTACCAGGGGAACCAGTGCTCGCCGTAGCTGATCAGCACCCGCACGCTGAGCCCGGACCGGACCAGCCGCAGCTGTTCGGGCCGCTGGATGCCGTAGAGCATGGCGATCTCGTAGCCGTTCGCGGGCACTCCCAGGCGCTCCGCTGACCGAACCAGGCGCGAGGTCAGCACCGGGTCGTGGGTCCCGAGTGTGGCCCAGCTCCCGGCGGCGCGGCCCTCGGCACTCCACAGGCGCTCGGCCATCCAGTGGAAGTTCTCGTCCACCTCGCGCTTGTCGGGGAACGCGAGATTCGCGGGCTCGGCGTAGGCACCCTTCACGATGCGGATCGCGGGCCCGAGCGGCAGCAGCGATTCGAGGTCGGCGCGCGTGCGGCGCAGGTACGCCTGCAGGCACACGCCGACGTTGCCGTGCGTGCGCCGGATCTCGCGATAGAGCGCCAGCGTGCCGTCGGTGTAGCTCGTGCCCTCCATGTCGATCCACAGCCGGCTGCCATGCACGCGCGCGGCTTCGGCGAGCACGCGCGTGTGGTGCGTGCACATGGCGGAGTCGATGTCGTAGCCGAGCTGCGTCGGCTTGATGCTCACCTCGCCCTTCACGCCCTCGACGGCCATCCGCTGCAGCACGCCCAGGTAATGCTCGAGCACGGCGTCGGCTTCGGCGCGGTGCTGCAGGTTTTCGCCCAGGTGCGTGAGCGTGACGAGCAGCGCCTGCTGGTTCTCGGCGAGCGCGGCCTTGACCGCGTCATCCACGGTCTCGCCCGGCATGAACCGGCGCACGGCGAGCTTCACGAACTGGCGCTGAGTGGCCTGACGCTGGAGCCAGGCACTGCGGGATCCGGCGAGCAGGAGATTGCGCATGGGGTTCATGGGGGGGCGGCCCGGGTGAGAAGGAGTGCGGGAACGACCGCGCAGCGTAGCAGAGCCGCCGCCGTGACGCAGCGCCGGCTCGGGCGGCGCGGGCCGCGCGACCGGGAGCTGAGTGCGCGGCTCGTGTGACGCCGATGGCGCCTTCTCCCTCACGCTCGCGCCGCCGCTGGCGTGCTTCGCGCGCATCAAGCACCATGCTCGCCCGTGAACATCCGCCCTCTCGAGCTGGACGCACCCGCGGAGCAGGTCGCGCGCTGGGATCGCTTCGTGCACGAC
>Ga0075429_100000190_pt1 | contig 40475 bp, 27 predicted proteins | sample RhiMetdeltSRZDD3_FD_75295 | JGI IMG/M metagenome (GOLD analysis project Ga0075429, IMG submission 75295) | Populus rhizosphere microbial communities from Tennessee, USA - Rhizosphere MetaG P. deltoides SRZDD3 | ecosystem: Host-associated > Plants > Roots > Rhizosphere > Soil | place: USA...
AGGTAGTTGTTGAAGATGTTGAGGCCCTGGAGGCTGATGTCGAACCGGCGCGTGCCGAGCAGGAACCAGCGGTTGATCTTGACGTCACAGGTCGTCTGCATGGGGGCGTTCTTGGAGTTGGGCAAGCCGATCGGGTTCAGGTTGTTGATGTCCTTCGGCGTGTACGAGCGTCCCGACTGCCCCTGCACGTAGACGTTCAGGCCGGAGCGCTTGGCCCAGCGGAAGAAGTCCGGCGTCCTGTCGTCGAACCGCAGGTCCATGCTCACGGTCAGCTTGCTCGGCCGGTTCCAGCGCACGAACTCCTCGGACAGGCGCGTCTCGTTGCTGCCGCCCACTTCCTGCAGTGCGCGCTCCTCGTTGGGGTCGCTGCTCTTGCCGCGCGTCTGCTGGTAGGAGTACGTGACCTTGCCGGCCCAGTAGTTCGAGCGCCGCTTCTCGAGTTCGATCTCGAATCCCTTGGAGCGGGCGTAATGGCCGTTCAAGTAGATGAAGTACGACTCGAGGTTCGTGCCGGAGAGCGGGTCCACGCGCGACGCGCTCGGGTAGTCGTAGACGTCGCGGACGAAGAACGTGACGTTCGCGGCGGCGGTGGACAGGAACTGGTGCTTGGCGCCGACCTCGTAGTTCACCGAGACCTGGGGGTTCAGGTTCGGGTTGCCCTGCAGCGGGAACGACTCGCTCGAGATCGAGTTGAGCTTGGAGTAGACGTACCGGTACGACGGGTTCTGCGTGAACTCGCCGTAGTTGAAGAAGAAGCTGCTGTTCTCGGTGATCGGGTGCGCCACGATGACGCGCGGCGACAGGTGCATCTTGACCCGTCGCCCGAAGAACGACTTGGTGTCCTCGTAGAAGCTGGTGCGCGTGGACGGCGCGATGTTGCTGCGCGTCGTGTCGGCCATGGCCTCCTCGGCTTCGCGCCCGATGAACCAGTAGTCGGCGCGCAGGCCGATGTTGCAGACGAAGCCCTCGAACTCGAGCCGGTCGCGTCCATAAAACGCGCCGATCATCGGGTGCACGTTCCACAGGTCGTGCGACTGGCCCAGCCCGTCCTGGTCGAACACCCAGGGGTTCTCGATGGTGAGGTACTGCACCGACTGCCACTGATGGTCGAACCCGAACTCCAGCTCGTTGTGCCCGAACCGCTGCGTCACCGAGCCCTGCAGGCCCCAACTGTTCGAGCGCCGATCGGCCCACTGGTTGTCGTCGCCGGTGTCGTAGAAGTAGTCGTCGCGGCGCGGGTCGCCGATCGGGAACGCCGAGCGGTCGTCGGGCTCGACGTACTCGCTCCAGTGCTTGCCGGCCACGTCCTGGCGCTGCGCGAAGTAGTAGCGGGACAACTGCAGCGAGGTGTAGCCCTTGACCGACAGCGTCCGGCGCCACTCCACCGAAGACTGCACATTGTCCTCGAAGAACGTCGAAGCGTTCCCGATGCTGTGGTCCCAGCGCCACGGATAGGCGGGGTCGCCGAGGTCGCCCTGCGCGGTGAGAAACGTGCGGCTGAAGCCCTGGTCGATCGCGATGCGTTTGGAGAAGTTGAACGACAGCTTGTTCATGTTGTCGGGTTTCCAGAACAGGCCGTAGCGACCGGCCCAGCGGTTGTCCTGCGCGGGCCCGAAGCTGTCGGCGTACTTGAACTTCTGGCCGAGGATCTGGTCCTCGTAGCTCGAGATCAGGCGCGGATGCAGGAACGGCGGGATGAGCGTCTTCTCGATCGCACTCAGGTCGCTGGTGCCGAGGTAGCTGAAGCGCGTCTCGAACAGGCTGCCGGAGAGATCGATGATGCTGGTCATCGTGCCCGGCACCTTGAAGCCGATCGTGCGGAGGATCGGCGTCCAGATCGGGTCATTGCCGCTGGTCACCACCTGCCAGGCGCGGCCGCCGTAGCTGCCGGTGGACGTGGTGATCCCGAACTGGGTCTTCTCGGTGCCTTCCTTGAGCCGGATGTCCACCACGCCGGAAAGTGCGTTGCCGTAACGCACGTCGAACGCGCCGGTCGTCACGTTGACCTCGGCCACGGAGCGCGCATTCAGCTGTCCGGCCGTGGACTGGCCGGTGACGAGGTCTCGGTTGGCGACGCCATTCACGACGAACATGGTCTCGTCGGCCCTGCCGCCGCGGACGTGGATCTGGTCACCATCGGTGCTGACCCCCGCCTGTTGCTGCAGCACGTCAGCCACGGTGGACACGGGCAGATTGCGGATCTCGTTCGCGTTGACGGTGCGCACGGTCGCGCCCTGCTTGGCCTCGACCAGCCGCCGCTCGGCGGTCACCTCCACCACCTTTTCCTGGCGGACGATGATCTCTTCGAGCTTGAAGTCCGCCGTCGTCGGCTTCCCGGCCGTCACCTCGATGCCCGGGCGGCTCTCGGTCTTGTACCCGAGGAACTGAACCTTGACCTCATACGTCCCCACCGGGACGCCGGCGATGGTGAAGCGGCCTTCGGAGTCGGTCAGGCCGCCCTTGGGTACGCCGACAAGCGCGACATTAGCGAACGGGAGTGCGTGCCCCGTGCGCTTGTCGGTGACTTTGCCGGTGATGGTGCCCTTGTCCTCGGCGCGCGCGTCCGGAGCGGCGACGAGGAAGCCCAAGGACAGGGTCAGGAGTAGTCGAGCGAGGGGTCTCATGAGGGTGGTTGGAGGTGGCGCGGAACCTTAGGTCGCGGTCAAGACCGAGGTCAAGGAACCATTAATCCGTTGGTGAGCCCGACGCGCGCGTCCTCACGGCTCGCGATCGGACTTCACCACCAGCAGTTTGCCGCGCTGCATCCCACCTCTCGAGCGATCCTCGACCGTCCACAGGTAGAGCCCCGTGGCGATGGCCTGACCCCGGTCGCTGATGAGGTCCCAGGCGAACGTGGCTCCCGAGAGCGCGGGCGCGCCGGTGTCGGGATTGCGCTCGGGGGTCCAGATCCCTCGCACGTTCTCCGTTTGGTAAGTGGCGCCGTCGAACTCGCGGTGCATCACTAAGTCTCCTGCAAGAGAATATATGCGAACCGTGCACCGTTCGGGTAATCCTCCGAACCAGACCACCTTGTCCCGAGGCGGCAGGCCCGCGTCCCATGCGGCCTCGACGCGGTAGGGGTTCGGGAACACGTAGACCCGGCTCCGCTCGCTGGCGTTCGCCGATGGGACAACGAGGAACTTGTTCTGGGTGATGCCGCTCTCGAGGCTCTCGATGGTGCGGTCCCCGGTGTCGTAGCTCGTGACCGCCCCCCAGTAGCGAAACCCATCCTTGAGGCCCTGGATCCGGTGCCGGTAGCGGTAGCTGACGCCGTCCACCACGAGTGGCTCCGGAGCGAGCGCGGGTTCGAGCCCGGTGTTGAACCCGGTCGTGTCGCGAACGTCGAACTGCACGACGCGCGTCGGCTCCTGCTGGTCGAGCCCCAGGTAGATCCGGTAACCCTCGAAGTCCAGCCCGCCGGGAGCGGGGCTCGTCGGGTCGGAGGCCGTCTCGGGCGAGTCCTCCCACCACACGTCCAGGCTCTGGCTGCCCGCCACGAGCTGGACGCGCGGCGAGGGCGGCGGGCTCGGCAGTCGGTAGTCGAGGTCGTAGGCGAACTGCGCGTAGTCGGCGTTGTCCAGGAACGTCGCGTCGAGCCCGCCGACGAAGGCCACGTCCACCGACAGGCTCTCCCCGTGCGCCACGAACGGGAACGGGCCCACGCTCAGCAGCTGGATCGGCGAGCACTGGCCGAGCAGCAGGCAGCCGGCGGGGTCGTCCACGCGCGTCTCGCTCATCAGGCGGTAGCGCTCGGCGTCCTCGTCCTTGGTCGCGTCCCCCGGTTCGTACGACCACCAGCGCCAGTTCACCTGCTTGTCCGTGAGCCCGCCCGGGGAGACGCCGAGCAGCTTCACGCCCGCCCACGGCGGCACGAGCGACGAGGCGCAGCCCGCGGGGTAGGGCGGAGCGATGCAGAAGCGCTCGGCATAGAGCCGGCGGGCCGCGTCGTACTCGATGTGCGCCTTGTAGTACCACGAGCCCGGGCCCGAACTGCCGGTGGGAGGCCACTGCGTGTAGCGCTTCTTGTCGCCCGAGGCGAGCTGCGCGTAGAGCCCCAGCCACATGTCCCGGATGGGCGGGCCGTTGTTGGTGACGATGTAGCGCGTCACCACGAACGCGTCGGCCGCGCGCAGCGTGAACCCGAGCGTGACCTGCCGCACGGTGATGTCGAGCGGCTGGTGCCGCTCGAGCTGGTTGCCGCGCGGCCCCCGCGGCACGGCGTCGGTGTAGGAGCAGATCAGGTCCTGGTCACTGATCGCGTCGGGCGAGTACACGCGGCTGTTCACGAGCCGCGAGCGCTCGCTCACCGCGTCGCCCAGCGGCGTGAACTCCGTCTCGTCGGCGGACGCTCCGCCCTGCGCGGCGTCCACCAGCCCTGTGGTCACACCGGTGAACGCCCCTTGGTCCGACAGCGCGATCCCTCCCACCCACAGGCCCGCACGCGACATGTGTTCGAAGCCCGACCCGAGCGGGAACTCGAACGAGGCCGAGCGCGACGTGAAGTTGTTGCCGAGGAACCCGTAGTTCGAGATCGTCATCCCGACGCGATTGATGTTGGCGAGCCGCGACACGTAGCGCACGGCCTGCGCGCGCGCGGCCGGAACGGACACGGCGGCGGCCAGCAGGCCTGCCAGCAGCGCCGCCAGCGCAGCCGAGCGAACCGTGGCGGGGAGCACTCCACGCGCTGTTCGCGGCCGCGGTCCCATCGCGGGAAGCGAGCTAGTAGCTGCCGCGCAGGTCGTACTCGCTCGGGAACGCGTCCATGAACACGCGATCGATCTCGAGGTTGACCCCGCGCAACAGGCGCGCCTTCTGCGGATACGGCAGGAACGCGCTCTTGAACCCGTTCAGGATGATGCGCTTGACCTCGTACGGCGAGAACCGGAACGCGCGCGCCGCGAGCGCGATCTCCTCACTCAGCGTGGTCGCCGACATGAGCCGGTTGTCGGTGTTGAGCGTGACGCGCAGGCCCTGGCGGAAGTAATCGCCGCACGGGTGGTCCTGGATGCGCTTCACGGCGCGCGTCTGGATGTTCGACGACAGGCACATCTCGAGCGGGACGCGGTGATCACGCACATAGCGCATGAGATCGGGGTCCTCGCGCAGCCGCGTGCCGTGCCCGATGCGATGCGCGCCGCAGTAGTGCAGCGCCTGCGCGATGCTGGCGGCGCCGAACGCCTCGCCGCCGTGCACCGTGCTGTTGATGTTGTGCTCGAGGATCAGCTGGAATGCCCCGCGGTGCGCCTTGGCGGGGTAGTCGCGCTCCTGGCCGGCCAGGTCGAACGCGAGCACTCCGCGCCCCTTGTAGGCCACCGCCAGCTCGGCGAGCGCCATCGACACACGCGGCGCCATGCTGCGGATGCCGCAGATGATCACGCCCGTGGACATGTCGTGTTTCGCACCCGCGTCGCGCAGCCCGGCGATGACCGGGTCCACGATGTCCTCGAACGGCAGGCGCTTCTTCCGGTGCAGGATCGGCGAGTAGCGCACTTCGAGGTGGCGCACGTTCTCGGCGGCGCAGTCCTCGACCAGCTCGTAGGCGGTGCGGTAGAGCGCCTCTTTCTGCTGCATCACCGCCAGCGTCAGGTCGAAGATGCGCAGGTAGTCGCCGAGGTTGCGCGTGCGCTTGCCGGCCTGCATGAGCCGCGTGAGCTTGGGCAGGTTCGTGGTGGGCAACTCCACGCCCTGCCCGCGAGCCAGCTCCAGCACGGTGCGCGGACGCACGCTGCCGTCGAGGTGGCAGTGCAGCTCCGCCTTCGGCAGCTTGCGGATGACGTCGAGCGAGAGCCTCACCGCGGTCCCTCCAGGGCCATGATCTTGGCGACGCGGCGCTCGTGCCGGCCGCCGGCGAAGGCGGTGGTGAGGAACAGGCGTGCGAGCCGCACCGCGGCACCGCGGTTCACGACGCGCGCGCCGAGTGAGAGCACGTTGGCGTCGTTGTGCTCGCGAGCGTTCACCACGGTCACGTCGTCATGGCACAGCGCGCAGCGCACACCGGGCACCTTGTTGGCGGCCATGGACGAACCGATGCCGGCCGAGTCCACGACGATGCCGCGCGCCGCACGGCCGCTGGCCACTTCGCGCGCCACCGCGGCGGCGATGTCGGGGTAGTCCACGGCGTCGGTCGAGTGCGTGCCGCAGTCGTGCACCTCCCAGCCCATCTCCTCGGCGATCGCACGGCGCAGCACTTCCTTGAGCTCGAAGCCACCGTGGTCGGCGCCGATGGCGACGCGGCGCGGGGAAATCGCGCGAGGCGGCGCGGGCGTGGCGGCGCGTGCGGGCTCCGGGCCGAGCGCGCGATCCACCGCATCCCGGACGAGCCGGCGCACCTCGTCTTCGCTGGGGGTCCGCATGGGTCGCGGATATTACCCGGCCGAGCGGCCGGCGCACAGCCGGACGGCGCGGCGGGCCGGACCCGACGCGGTCGGGGCGCGCCCACCCCCCGATGACGGGGACCGGACACCCGGATGCGCGGTTGAGTTACACTTTTCGGCCGTTGCCTTCCCGACCGCCATCGTCCCGAGGAACTCCCGTGGCCCGTTCCCTCCGTTTGCTCGCCGTATTGCTGCTGTCGGCACTCGCCCCGGCCGCCCGCGCCGAGATGCTGCCCGACAGCACCGTGCGCGAGGCCTGGAAGCTTCCCAACGGCCTCGAGGTGCGCACGCTGCATGTGCCGGGGGCCGCCGGCGTGTCCGTGACCGTGGCCTTCCGCGCCGGCTCCGGCTACGAGCCTGCCGCGCTCGAGGGTCTCTCGGACCTGCTCGCCGAGGTCTACTTCACCGCCGCTGCCGGCGACGTGCCCGAGCGCACGCGCGAGGAGATGGCCAGCCTGCGTCCGCTCGGCTGGGAATCCCGCCCCGGCACGCGGCTCGTGCGCTTCACCGAGATCGCCACGCCGGCGCAGCTGCCCGGCGTGATGCTGCAGCTGTCGCGCCGGATGGGCGGCGTGCGCGTGGACGATGCCGTCGTGAAGCGCGCGCTGGCCAGCGTGCGCCGCGATCGCGGGGCGCGTTACTTCGGCGAGGTGCCCGACGGGCTCTACTGGCGAAGCGCGGCGATCGCGCGCGGCGTGAGCGACGAGCAGCTGGTGCGGAGCAACTCGCTCGCGAACCTCGAGAAGCTCTCCGCCAAAGACGTCGCACCCTGGCTCCAGCGCTGGTACCACGCGGGCAATGCCTCGATCGCCATCGTCGGCAACCTGTCGGGACTCGACATGCGCAAGCTCGTTTCGCCGCTGTTCGAACCCCTCGCCGGCGGCACCGCGCTGCCCGACACGGTCCAGGTGCGCCTGAAGGGCGCGCGGCGCGTCTCGACGTGGAAGTCGCTCGTGGCCCCGGTGGGTGCGATCGCGTCCTACTCGCCCGCGCTCACGGACTCGCTCCATCCCAGCTTCTACCTGGGCATGCTGATCACCGGCCCCGCGCTCACGCATGCGTGGGGCGGTGCCAAGCCGCCGCTGACCTCGCGGTTCCAGTACTCGCTGCTCGACGAGCCCGAGCTCGTGCGCTTCTACCCGCCCGCGCCGCCCGAGAGTTCCGATCCCGAACGGCTGGCGGGCGCGCTGCACGAGATGCTGGAGGTGGTGGGTGCTCAACAGGTGGTGGGCCCGATGATGAACCGGGTGAAGAAGAGCGTGCGCTGGCTGCTGGGGGCCGAGCTGCCCTCGGAGCTGCGCGAACGCCTGCAGCGTGAGGCCGGCGGCCTCGGCACACTCTCCAGCAACCTGGCGACGCGGGCGCTGTGGAATGGCGACGCGTTCTGGAACGAGTACCTGGCGCGATTCGACCGCGCCGCCCTCGGGCACAACTTCTACTACGAGTGGCTCACCTTGCCCGAGCACCAGGCCGTGCTCCTGCTCACGCCGGCGCACTAGTCCGCCCGGGCATGGGGCGGCGCCATTCGGCGCCATTGTGGCCACGCGGGCCTGCCTGATAGCTTCACCGCGTCCATGTCCCGACGCATCCTCATCGGCATCGCCGGCGGATCCGGATCCGGCAAGACCCTCGTCGCGCGCACCATCTTGCGCGAACTGGGGTCCAGTCGCGTCGTGGTGATCGACCAGGACAGCTACTACAAGAACCTGGACCAGATCCCGTTCCGCGACCGCGAGGCGCGCAACTTCGACCACCCGGACGCGTTCGACCACGAATTGCTGCGCGACCACCTGCGTGTCCTGCTCGAAGGGCACCCCATCGACCAGCCGGTGTACGACTACGCCGAGCACCGGCGCACCGAGGAGACCCGCCTCATCAGCGACCACCTCGTGGTGGTGCTCGAGGGCATCCTCATCTTCCATGACGCCGAGTTGCGTGCGCTCATGGACATCAAGCTGTTCGTGGACGCCGACTCCGACGTGCGCCTGATCCGTCGCCTGCGTCGCGACCTCATCGAGCGCGGCCGCTCGGTGGACTCGATCCTGCGCCAGTACGAGGAGAGCGTGCGCCCGATGCACCTGCAGTTCGTCGAGCCCAGCAAGCGCTTCGCCGACGTCATCATCCCCGGGGGAGGCCACAACAAGGTGGCCATCGACCTGGTGAAGACCAAGATCCGAGAGCTCCTCCGCGAGCGTGGCGTGGACGCCACGGCGCCGGCGCTGCCCTGACCCCTGCCGCGGCGCCCCGCGCCCGCGCCACCCCGGCCCCTCCTGCATGAGCGAACCCTCCCGCACGCTGCCCGGCACCGGCTCCATCGAGGTGATCGTCGGCAGCATGTACAGCGGCAAGACCGAAGAACTCATCCGCCGCCTGCGGCGCGCGCAGATCGCGCGGCAGCGCGTCGAGATCTTCAAGCCCGACATCGACAATCGCTATGCCAAGGACGCGATCGTCTCGCACAGCGACCTGCGCATCCCGTCGCGCTCGGTGCGGAAGGCCGCCGACATCCTGCGCCATGCGCACGAGGCCCAGGTCATCGGCATCGACGAGGGGCAGTTCCTGGGCCGCGAGCTGCTCCCGGTGGTCGAGAAGCTGGCGCGCATGGGCAAGCGCGTCATCGTCGCCGGACTGGACCAGGACTACCGCGCGCGGCCGTTCGAACCCATGCCCGACCTGCTCGCGATCGCCGAGTACATCACCAAGACGCTGGCCATCTGCGTCGTGTGCGGCTCACCCGCGAACCGTACTTACCGCAAGGTGCAGCGCGCCGGCCGCGTCGTGGTGGGTGGCACCGAGATCTACGAAGCGCGCTGCCGGCGCTGCTTCGACCTGGGCCGCCGGGCGACTCCTGCGGCCGAACCCATCGGAGAACTCCATGCCCAGCCGACTGCCCGTCCGCGCGCTCGCCGCGCTGCTGCTGCTCGCCGCCGCCGGGTGCGCTAAGCCTCCCGAGCAGAAGCCCGCCTCCACCGCCGCGTTCCCCGTCGGGTTGGTGTTCGACATCGGGGGCCGCGGCGACAAGAGCTTCAACGATGCCGCCTACGCCGGGCTCGAGAAGGCCCAGAAGGAACTGGGCGTGACGTTCACCACGCTCGAGACCAACGAGGGCTCCGACCGCGAAGCCCAGCTGCGCCAGCTGGCCGCGGGCGACGCCAAGCTGGTGTTCGGCGTCGGGTTCCTGTTCACCGACGACGTGCGCGCGCTGGCGCGCGAGTTCCCGGACCAGAAGTTCGCGTGCGTGGACTACACGGTCAGCCCCGGCGACACGCTGCCGAGCAACCTGGTCGCGCTCAAGTTCCGCGAGGAGGAGGGCAGCTTCCTGGTCGGTGCCCTCGCCGGCCTGCTCTCGAAGACGGGCAAGGTCGGATTCGTCGGCGGCATGGAGATCCCGCTCATCCGCAAGTTCCAGGCGGGATTCACCGCGGGCGTGATGGCAGTGAACCCGAAGGCGAAGGTGATCGTGAAGTACGCGGGCAACACCGGTGCGGCGTTCAAGGATCCCACCAAGGGCAAGGAACTCGCTCTCGCCGAATACCACGCCGGCGCCGACATCATCTTCCACGCCTCGGGCTCCACCGGGCTCGGCGTGTTCGAGGCGGCACGCGAACTGGGCAAGCTCGCCATCGGTGTGGACTCCGACCAGTACGAGGAGGCCCCGGGCGTGATCCTCACGTCGATGGTGAAGCGCGTGGACACCGCCGTGTTCGACACCATTCGCGACGTGCAGGCCGGAAGGTGGTCGGGCGGTGTGCATGAGTTCGGGCTCAAGGAGTCGGGCGTCACGTGGGTGTACGACGACCGCAACAAGGCGCTCGTTCCCGACGCGGTCAAGGCCCAGGTCGACTCGCTCCAGGCCCTGATCGTGGCCGGCTCACTGAAAGTGCCGACCGAGCCGTGATCCCCTCCGCGCCTCGGTACTCGGAAAGGCTCCGCTCCCGCGCCCGCGGGGCGGAGCCTTTCTGCGTGAGGCGCCGATGAGCGCGTGGACCGTGCTGGCCGCCGGCGTGCGCGTGCGCACGAGCCGCTGTTACGAGATGAACTCACTGCTGCTCACCCGCGACGACCACGCGTTGCTCGTGGACCCGGGTGTGCTCCCGAGCGAACTGGACGATATCGCCGCCGCGGTGCAGGCCGACGTGCCGCAACTCGATCGCGTCTCGCTGGCGTTCACGCACCCGCACTGGGACCACGTGCTCGGGCTGCCCTGGTTCCCGGGGGCCACCACGTTCGCGCATGCCGGCTTCGCCGACGAGATGGAACGCGAGGCCGCGACCATCACCGCCGACGCCGTGAAGTGGCTGGCGAAGCAGGGCGAGAAGCTGCCGCACGAGTTCCGCCCGTTCACGCCCACGATGAGCGCGCGCGGCACCGCGGCCGTGCAGTTGGGGCCGTTCCGGCTGGTGACGTACGACACGCCCGGCCACAGCAGCACGCACCTGACGCTGTGGTTCCCCGACTCGGGCGTGCTCGCCGCCGGCGACCTGCTCTCCGACATCGAGATCCCGATGCTCGACGCACCGCCGTGGGTGTACCGCAACAGCCTCAAGTCGCTGCATTGGCTGTTCGAGCAGGAGGACGTGCGACTGCTCGTGCCCGGCCACGGCCCGGTGGCGCATGGCCGCACCACCGGCTACCGGCGGCTGCTGCGCGACCTGGACTACCTTCTGCACCTGGAGGAAGCGGTGGACCGCGCGTGGAAGGCCGGGCAATCGCTCGAGCAGGCCCGCACGGAACTGGCCGCCATGGACTACCTCGGCAAGAACGCCGACTACGCGATGAACGATGTCCACGCCGAGAACGTGCGCTTCACCTGGCAGGCGCACCTGGATTCGGCGGCACCCCGGAGGCCTTGATGTCCACCGAGAACCTGAACCCGTTCGAGATCGCCCAGTTCTATTTCGACCAGGCAGCGGACCGGCTCATGCTCGACGACGGGATGCGCGCCGTGCTGCGCACGCCCAAGCGCTGCCTCACGGTCAGCATCCCGGTGCGCATGGATGACGGGACCTACCGCGTGTTCATCGGACATCGCGTGGCGCACAACATGGCGCGCGGGCCGGCAAAGGGCGGCATCCGGTTCCACCCCGGCGTGAATCTCGACGAGGTGAAGGCGCTGGCATCGTGGATGACGTGGAAGTGCGCCTGCCTCGACCTGCCGTTCGGCGGCGGCAAGGGCGGCGTGACGGTGGACCCGCACCAGTTGTCGCAGGGCGAACTCGAGCGGCTCACGCGGCGCTACACGTGCGAGATCCTGCCCATGATCGGGCCCGAGCAGGACATCCCGGCGCCGGACGTGTACACCGACTCGCAGACCATGGCGTGGATCATGGACACGTACAGCATGACCAAGGGTGCGACGACGCTGGGTGTGGTGACCGGCAAGCCGGTGGCATTGGGCGGCTCCAAGGGACGCGACCGCGCCACTGCTCGCGGCGTGCAGTTCACGCTGCGCGAGGCGTGCCGCGACCGCGGCATGAGCTTGAAGGGCGCGACGGTCGCGATCCAGGGCTACGGCAACGCCGGCAGCCACCTCGCCGACTTCCTGCACGGCGAGGGCGCCGTGATCGTCGCCGCATCCGACTCGAAGGGCGGCGTCCACAACCCCAAGGGCCTCGACCCGGCCGCGCTCGCCGCGCACAAGTACACCGACGCGAGCCTGCACACGTTCCCCGGCGGCAAGCCGATCAGCAATGCGGCACTGCTCGAGCTGCCGGTGGACATCCTCGTGCCCGCCGCGCTCGAGAACCAGATCACCGCGGAGAACGCCGCGCGCATACAGGCGAAGATCGTGGCCGAGGCCGCGAACGGACCCACCACGCCTGCCGCCGACGACATCCTGTTCGCCGCCGGCCGCACGGTGATCCCCGACATCCTCGCCAACGCCGGCGGCGTGACGGTGAGCTACTTCGAGTGGGTGCAGGACTTCAACACGTTCTTCTGGGACGAGACCGAGGTGGATCGCCGGCTCGAGGAGTACATGCGGCGCGCGTACGCAGCGGTGTCGGAGAAGGCGAAGCAGTACAACTGCAGCCTGCGTGGCGGTGCGTACGTGCTGGGGGTCGGCCGAGTGCACCAGGCCACCGTCGTCCGCGGCATCTTCCCGTAGCCGCGCGACAGCTGCGCTCCGCGCGGCTTCCGGCGACTTCCCAAGGAGCTCGGCGCACGCGTAATCTCGCGCGCCCCGGAGCTCCCCATGATCGAATCCAAAGCCTTCTACCGCAAGATCGAACAGGCCCTCGCCGGCAGTGAACGCTCGCGCACACGTGAGCGCTTCGCGTTGCGCGTGGCCCCGCGGCTGTTCGAACAGCTCTCCGGCCTGCTCGGGCTCGTGGCCGTGCACGTCTACGAGCGGCGTGGCCCCAAGCTGGCGGCCGCCAGGACCTGGGGCGAAGAGCGCCCGGACCTGCACGAGCTGCTCGCCGCGCGGCTCACCTCCACCGCTGACGACGGCATCCGCGAACTGCCGTGGGTGGGCGAGACCCAGGCCGGCCGGGTGGGACTGTTCGCCGTGGGTGGGCTCGACGGGCCGCTCATCGCGGTGTTCCCGTTCGTGCCCGATGGCCTGCGCACGGTCCCCACGCGCGCCGAGCTGCTGTCGGCGCTCACGTCGATCGTGTACGCCATCCGGCAGCGGATGGAGCGCGGCCGGCTCGAGGACCTGTTCGAACAGGCGCGCACCATCCAGCTGTCGCTGCTGCCGCCCGGCCGCCGCGAGTTCGCCGGCTACGACGTGTTCGCCGCCAGCACGCCGGCACAGTCGGTGGGCGGCGATCTCTACGACTACCACCACGTGGACGCGGAAACGCTCGGCTTCGCCATCGCCGACGCCTCGGGGCACGGACTGCCGGCCGCGCTGCAGGCCCGTGACGTGGCGACCGGGCTGCGCATGGGCGTGGAGCGCGACCTCAAGATCCCGCGCATGATCGAGCGGCTGAACCGGGTCATCCACCAGAGCGGCCTCACGTCGCGGTTCATCTCGCTGTTCTTCGGCGAGCTGGAGCGCAACGGGAACCTGAGCTACATCAACGCGGGCCACCCGCCGCCGTTGCTGCTGGACTCGCGCGGCATCCGCGAGCTCTCGGTGGGCGGCATGCTGCTGGGACCCGACCCAGGGGCGGCGTACAAACTCGGGTTCGTGCACGTGGACCGCGGCGCGTCGCTCGTCGCTTACAGCGACGGCGTGATCGAGCGCGAGGACGCGAAGGGTCGCATGTACGGGCTCGAGCGTCTCGGCCAATGGCTGCGCGGCGTGGCCGACGCGCCATCGGAAGACGCGGTCGCCGGCCTCATGACCGAGCTGCGCGACTTCGGCGGCGGCACGCCGTTCGAGGACGACGTCACCATCCTGATGGTGAGACGCACGTGACCGAGAAAGCGCCGTCGAGACGCCGTGCGCCTCACATCGTCACGTCGAAGAGCCACAGCACCGGCGTGCCGTCCGGGCGATGGATGACTCGCGCGGGGTTCTCCAGGCCGAGCTCGCCGGGGCGGAGGACGAACAGCACTTTCTGCTCGCGGTCGTCGTTGTTCATCGCGTCCAGCTCCGGGCGCCACTGCTGGCCGTAGAGGAACCGCACCGGGCCAAACCGGCCGGTCACCTCCCAACCATCCACCGTGCGCGCAGTCGCTCGCGGCTCGGAGCGCCACCTCGCGGGATCCCACTGGAGTGTGGCGAGCGCGACCGAGAACGGCTGGTTCGTGCCGACCGTGGTCACGTAGACGGCGTCCCACTTCGCCATCTGCGGACGCATCCACTCGAACGCCTCGACCAGGTCGGCGTGGTAGAGCTGCTGCACCTCGCTCGAACGATTCCAGGTGACGAAGTACCAGTGCAGGTAGCGCACGTTGAGCCCGACAAACGCCAGTGCGAGTGCCACAGCCGCGGCGATGCACGCCGCACGCGAGCGACCGGTCAGCCAGCGGCCGAGCTCCACCGCGCCATAGCCGGAGACGAGCAACAGCGTGGGGATCCCTGGTGAGCTGCGCAGCGTGTGCGGTCCGGGATGGCGCGCGAAGATGTCCCCGACCGGGTAGGCGAGCAGCAGCGCCAGCAGGATGCGGGCGAAGCGCGATTGGCGTGCGCGCATCAACGTGAGCGCGATGCCGGCGAGCAGCAGGGGCGCTTCGTAGAGATGCATCTCACCCTGGTTTTGCGGCGCGAAGAACTGCATGGGATCGGCGCGCTGGAACAAGAATACGGGGCTGAAGTGCTCGAGATAACGCGCCAGCATGAGCCCGGCCTTGCCGAGCAGCGGCGTGCCGGCTTCCCACAGACGCGTCATCTCCCAGCGGCGGCTGATCATCGGGTCCGTCAGGTGCAGCCAGGCCAGCGGCAGGAAGAAGACCAGGAACGTGCCGGCGAACGCGAGGATGGAGCGCCCCGCACCGTCCACGCGTTCGCGGCCCGGGCCACGCGGCCACGCGGCCCACGCCAGTAACACGAACAGGACGGGGAAGTAGATGCGCATGACCTGGAACCCGTAGCAGGCGATGCCCGCTGCGAGTCCCGCCAGTGCGGCGCGTCCCGGCCGGGCGGGCCCGCCGGTGAGGAGCCCGGCCCAGATCAGCAACGCAACCGGGAGCAGGGCCTCGACCGGACACTGGCTCGCACCCACGCCGAAGCGGCTCACGAACAGGTGCCACGGCGAGAACGCCAGCAGCGTGGCGGCGACCAGCGCCACCTGAACGCTGTGCAGCCGGTAGGCGACCCACGCGAGCAGCGGGACGCACAGCGCGCCGGCCAGCGCACCGGGAAGGCGCGTGGTCACGGGGGACATGCCGGCCAGCCACTGGAACGGGATCGTCACGTAGAACGACAGCGGTGGCGGACTGTCGCCGATGCCGAGCGCGTAGAAGATCGGCCACGGCTGCCCGGACATGTCGCGGCCCGTGTGCAGGAGGCACCACGACATCCAGGCGCCCAGCGCTTCGTCCTGTTCCAGGCCGGGCGGCGCGTGCCGCAACTGCCACACGCGCAGGGCCGCTCCCGCGAACGTGATGAGCGCGAGCAGGGCCCAGGTGAGCGGTGTCCATCGCGACGGGAAGCGCTCGGCGGGAAGTGGAGGAGTCTCAGCGAGCATGGGGAATGGAAGACTACACGGGTCGGTCAGTGCCCGCACGGATGGTAGAGTGCGAGCATGGCCCGAAGAACCCCCGCACGCGCAGGCCCTGCCCAGCGAGCACTGGACGCGCGTGCCGCACGGCTCTGGGTCGCCGCTCTGCTCTTGGTCCACGCCGCGCTCGCGCTGTGGGCGATCAGCCGGAACTCGGTCACGTTCGACGAGAACTTCCATCTGCCCGCCGGTCTCATGATCGTCGAGCGCGCGAACTTCACGGGCTCGGTCGCACAACCTCCCCTGCCCAAGGTGCTGTTCGCGCTCCCGTCGGTCCTGCTCGGTGCCCGGCTGCCCGACGCGCGTGCGATGGCCTCCGGAGACGAGCTCACGGTCGGCGAGAGCTTCATGCGACAGAACTGGGATCGCTACGGGCAGCTCTACTTCGCCTCGCGCCTCGTTGCCTTGCTGTTCTCGCTGGCGCTGGCCGTGCTGGTCTGGCGCTGGGCGCGCGCGCTTCACGGAGAGGCCGCGGGCGTGTTGGCGGTTGCGCTCTACGCGCTCTGCCCGGAGGCCCTGGCGCACGCCGGCATCGTGGGCACGGACCTGCCCACGGCACTTGCGTTCACGTTCGCCCTGTTCACGCTGTGGCGATACCTGGGTGCGCCGTCACGCCGGCGCTGGATGTGGATGGCGCTGGCCTGGGCGGCGGCGTTCCTGTCCCGTTTCAGCGCTGTGCAGCTGGTGCCGGTGTTCGTGCTGGTCACACTCCTGGCTCAGTCGCGCGGCTTCCTCCTCCACCCCCGCGCGGCCTGGCTCGGTCTGCTGGCGCTCGTCCCTGTGTCGTGGCTCGCCGTGGACGCCGGCTACCTGTTCGCGTTCCACCCCGGGGCCTGGAGCGAGTTGCCGTTTCGCTCGAACGTGTTTATCGGCTTCGTCCACCGCTTCCCGTGGTTCAACGTGCCGGTGCCGACCGCCTACATCGCGGGCCTCGACTACATGCTGATGCTCAACCAACAGGCGAGTACCTACCTGCTGGGCCGGATCCACGACGGAGCGGTCTGGTACTACTTCCCGCTCGCGCTGCTGTTCAAGCTCCCGTTCGGCACCTGGGGCGCCCTGCTCGCGCGCGCGATGGTCCGGCCACGCGAAGCGGACGCGGCGAGGGTGCCGGCCGCTTGGGTGATCGGCGTCGCCGGTGGTGTGGTGCTGGTGATTGCGCTGTGCTTCACGCGCTACAACTTCGGCATCCGCTACCTGCTGCCGCTGTTGCCGCTCGCGTGCATCTGGTGCGGCGGGCTGCTGGACACGCAAGTCCGCCCCCCGCTGCAACGCATCGCGGTCGCGCTCAGCGTGCTACTGGCGCTGGAGGCATCGCTCGCCGCGCCCTGGTTCCTGTCGTTCTACAACTGGCCTTCCGCGCGAACGGGCGCGAGCGATCGACTGGTGAACGATTCCAATGTGGACTGGGGGCAGGGTCTGATCGCATTGCGCGAGGAGATGGCGCGGCGAGGGATCCGGCGCATCCACCTGTCCTACCACGGGACCACGGATCCCACGGTCTATGGCATCGACTACGTGCCCTATCTGGGAGGACCGGTCGGGCGCGAGAGCGATTGGATCGCGGTGAGCAGCTACTACTTCGTCGGCCTGGCGCAACGGATGATGACACCGCAGGGGCCCACGCTCTCGACCCAGATCGACTTCCAGCCGCTCTGGTCGCGGGTCCCCGACGCCCGCCCCGCCGGCTGCATGTACCTGTTCAAGCTGCCCCGGCGCCCCTAGCCCCAGGGCCGCGACCGGCGCGACCTCCGCCTCGCGCGGTTTACCGATAGAACGACTTCACGCGTCCCCAGTTCGTGCTTTTCACGGGCACGTTGTCCTCCCACACACCGGCGATGGAGGCCTCCCCCGCGGCACCCGCGAACGGCGTCAGCCCGAGGGCTTCGCAGATCATGCGCACGAGCGTGTAGTGCGTGATGCCCTGGATGGACGACACCCCGTCCAGGACCTGAGGTCCGACGAACACCGTGAGGATCTGGTTGTTCGAGAGGTTGTCGTCCTCGTCCCAGGTCACCACGAGCAGGCCCTTGGGCCCGAGGCCGGCGATGATCGCCGGCATGTGACCGGCGAGCCATGCGTCGGCGTCCGACACGCCACAGCCCGGCGTCGAGCTGTTGTGGCTGTTGTGGCAGTTGTTCGGCACGATGAACGACAGGTTCGGGAGGGTGTTCGCGGCCAGGTCGGCGGCGAGGTCGGTGTACGGCCGCTCGTTCGCGTGGTTCAGGTTGCCGAACTGCGTCCACGGCGCGTGCTTGCGCGTGTACATCCCGCTCGAGGCACTGCCGTCGTAGGAGCACGCCGTACTTCCGGCCACTGCGAGGTTCTCGGAATAGGCCCGCCACGTGAGCCCGGCGGCTTCGCATGCGGACCCGAGGTTGGGGGCCGAGAACGGATAGCCGGTCGGGGGACAGTTGTTGTTGGTCACCCCGAGCAGGCTCCCGGCCCAGAGCGCGATGTAATTGGGCTGCGAGGGGTGCGAGACCGCGAACGACTTCGTGAACGTCGCGCCCTGCGCCATGAGGCTCATGGTGTACGGCTGGGTGCGGACCTGGTTGTAGCTCTTGTTCTCCAGGATCACGACGACGACGCGGTCGTGCGCGGGCACGACACCGGCGCGGGCCGCGGTCGCGAAGGCCAGCACCGCCGCCAGTGCGGCGAGCGGGGCGAGCCCGAGACGCGGCGGGCGGCACTCGGCGGAAGAAGGCATCGGGGGATCCTCCGGTCGGTGGGTCTCGGTAGCAAGATGTGATCGGGAATCATGCCATGGCCGGGTGCTCGGCTCCAAGAGCGATTGCCGGGAATCCGGGCGCCCCGTACCCTCCACCGCCGATGTCCTCTCCCATCGTCAGCATGCGCGACATCACCCGCCGCTGCGGTGCCGTGGTGGCGAACCAGCACGTCTCCCTGGACCTGTACGCCGGCGAGGTACACGCCATCGTCGGCGAGAACGGGGCCGGCAAGACCACGCTGATGAAGGTGCTGTATGGCATGCGCCCGCCGCACGCGGGTGGGATCGAGCTGGACGGCCGTCCGGTGAGCATCCCGTCGCCGGCCGAGGCGATGAAGCTCGGCATCGGGATGGTGCACCAGCACTTCCTGCTGGTGGACACGCTCAGCGTCGCGGACAACGTCGTGCTGGGGCGCGAGCCGCATGGCGCGCTCGGCTCCTACGACCCGGTCGCGGCCGAACGCCGTGTGGCCGAGCTGGCCGAGCGCTACCGGCTGGCGGTGAACCCTGCCGCGCACATCGCGGGCCTGTCGGTGGGCGAACAGCAGCGCGTCGAGATCCTCAAGGTGCTCTATCGCGGCGCGCGCGTATTGATCCTGGACGAGCCCACGGCCGTGCTCACGCCGCAGGAGGTGGACGAGCTGTTCGGCGTGCTGCGCGAGCTGCGGTCGGGCGGCACCGCGATCGTGCTCATCACGCACAAGCTGGCCGAGGTGAAGGCGATCGCCGACCGCGTCACGGTGATGCGGGCCGGCCGGGTCGTCGGCGCCGGGCCAGCGGCGGAGTTCTCAATCGAACGCATGGCCGAGCTCATGGTCGGGCACGTGCCCGCGCCGCTCGCCAGGCCGGCACTGCGTACGCCGGGCGAGCCGATGCTGGAGGCGATGGGGCTCTCGTGCACGGACGCGCGCGGCCTGGATGCCGTGCTCGGCGTCACGCTCACCGTGCGTTCGGGCGAGATCGTGGGCATCGCGGGGATCGAGGGCAACGGCCAACACGAGCTGGTGGAGTGCCTGTCGGGACTGCGCCACGAGTTCGCGGGGCGGGTGCGCGTGGCGGGCCACGACGTGACGGCGCGCGGGGTGCGTGCGCACATCGAGGCGGGCCTCGCGCACATCCCGGCGGACCGGCTGCGCCGCGGACTGGTGGCCGAGATGACGTCGGGCGAGAACCTCGTGCTCGGTCGCCAGCGCGAGGCGGCGCACGGCATCTGGCTGGGCGGCCGGTCGCTCGAAGAGCGCGCTCGCGCTCCGCTCGGGCATTACGACGTGCGCCCGGACGACCCGCGCATGCTCGCGGGGCGGCTCTCGGGCGGCAACCAGCAGAAGCTGGTCGCCGCGCGCGAGATGTCGCGCGACGCGCGCGCACTGATCGCGGCGCACCCGACGCGCGGCGTGGACCTGGGCGCGGTGGACGCGATCCACCGCCGGCTGCTCGCCGCGCGAGATGCGGGCCTGGGCGTGCTGCTGGTCTCGAGCGAGCTGTCGGAGATCCTGGCGCTGTCGGATCGCGTGCTGGTCATGACGGGCGGCCGCATCGTGCACGAGACCACGCCGGCGGCCACCGACGAGCGCACGCTGGGGCTGTGGATGACGGGCCGCGCAACGCTCATCGACTCGCCGCTCGAGCCTCCGCGACCTCCGGCCGCATCCCGCCCGCCGAGCCGGAGCGGACACGACGAGGCCCCTCGCGCATGAGCTCGCCCGCGCCGGCCGAACGCGGTCCCCAGCCCGAACCCCCACGTCGAACGGCGTTCCCGCTCGACGCACTCTCACCGCTGGTGGCGGTGCTGCTGGCCCTGGTCGCCGGCGGTGTGCTGATCGCCGCGGTCGGCCAGTCGCCGTTCGAGGTCTACGGCCTGCTCGTGCAGCAAGCACTCGGTACGGGCTATGGCGTGGGGCAGACACTGTTCAAGGCCACGCCGCTGGTGTTCGCGGGGCTCTCGGTTGCACTCGCGTTTCGGGCCGGGCTGTTCAACGTCGGCGCCGAGGGCCAGATGTACCTGGGCGGGTTCGCCGCCGCACTGGTCGGCGCGTACGTGCCGCTGCCGTGGCCGCTGCTGCTGCCGGTCGCACTGCTCGCGGCCGCACTCGCGGGTGCGCTGTGGGGCGCGGTGCCGGGCCTGTTGAAGGCGCGCTTCGGGGCCCACGAGGTGATCAACACGATCATGCTCAACTTCATCGCGTTCTCGCTGGTGGCCTGGGCGGGCCAGTCGCTGTTCGTCCGGGCCACCGTGCGCACGTCCGAGGTGCGCAGCGCGGCCTGGGTGTCGCGCCTGGACGTGGTGCTGCCGTGGCTCAAGGGTTCCCCCGCCAATCTCACGCTGCTGCTGGGCGTGGTGCTGGCGCTGGCGCTGTGGTTGCTGTTGTTCCGCACGCGCAAGGGCTACGAGTGGCGCGTGCTGGGATTGAACCCCACCGCTGCGGAGTACGCGGGCGTGCGCACGCGCGTGGCGGTGGTGCAGTCGTTCGCGCTCGCGGGTGCGATCGCGGGGCTGGGCGGCACGAGCTTCGTGCTGGGCTACAAGCACTGGTTCGAGCAGGACTTCACGGCAGGGGCCGGGTTCATGGGCATCGCCGTGGCGCTGATCGGTCGCAACCACCCCGTGGGCGTGCTGGTGGCCGCACTGTTCTTCGGCGCGCTCGCTTACGGTGGGCTGGTCGTGAACCGGTTCGTGCCCGCCGACATCGTGAACGTGCTGCGCGCACTCATCATCCTGTTCGCCATCAGCGCTCACGCCCTGTTCACACGCTGGGCGAAGCAGCGGGCGGCATGAGCTCCGGCCTCCCGATCCCGCCGCTTGCGTGCCGGAGGCACGCCGTGATGCCGAGCAGGCCCGCTGCATGCTAGACGCACTGCTGCTGTTCGCCGCGGCCACGCTGCGCATCACGGTGCCATACGCGCTCGCGGCCATGGGCGGCTCGTTCAGCGAGCGCGGTGGCGTCGTGTGCCTGGCGCTCGAGGGCATCATGCTCAACAGCGCGCTCGCCTACGTGCTGGGGGCGTGGTTCCTGCACGACCCGTGGCTGGCGCTGCTGTGCGCCGTGCTCGCGGGCGTGGCCACCGCCGCGCTGCACGCGCTGATCACGGTCACGTTCCGCGCCGACCAGATCACGAGCGGCATCGGGTTGAACCTGCTGGCCGCGGGCCTCACGCGGTTCGTGCTGGTGACCGTGTTCCACTCGTCGTCCAACTCGCCGCGCGTGGCCGGCCTGCCCGACCTGGCCGTCGGGCCGCTCGCCTCGCTGCCCGCGCTGGGACCGCTGTTCGCCACGCCGCTGGTCCCGCTCACGCTGGCGCTGGTGCCGCTCTCGGTCTGGGTGCAGCACCGCACGCCGTTCGGGCTGCGGCTGCGCGCCACCGGCGAGCAGCCCGCCGCGAGCGCGGCACTCGGCCTGTCGGTGGCGGGGGTGCGCGTGTCGGGCGTGCTGTTGTGCGGCGCGCTCACCGGGCTCGCGGGCGCGTGGCTCGCGAGCGAGCAGCACTCGTTCACCGACGGTATGACGAGCGGGCGCGGCTACATCGCGATCGCGGCGATGATCGTGGGCAAGTGGCACCCGGCGGGGTCCGCTGCCGCCTGCCTGTTGTTCGGTGCCACCGAAGCCGCACAGATCGCCCTGCAAGGCAGCGGCTTCCCGAGCGCACTCTTGCAAGCGCTCCCCTACGCCGTCACCATGCTCGCCCTCGCGGGATTCATCGGACACGCCCGACCGCCCAAGGCGCTCGGCCGCCCGTACGACCCCGAAGAAGCCTGAGCCGCGTGCCCGTTCCCCGTTTCGGAGACCCAGGACGTGAGTGAATCCCCCGTGCTGCCGACGCACGACCTCGAGCAGCGTGTCGCCGAGGCGGTGGCCGCGATCCGCGCGCGCACCGCGGTGGTTCCCCGGGTGGGGATCACGCTCGGCTCGGGGCTGGGCGGGGTCGTGGACGCGATCCCCGGCGCCGAGGTGTTCGCCACGCGCGAGCTGCCGCACTGGCCCGCGAGCACGGTGCAGGGACACGCCGGCAGGCTGGCGCTGGGCACATGGATCGGCGTGCCCGTGGCCGCACTCTCGGGCCGCAGCCATCGCTACGAGGGCTACACGATGGACCGCGTCACGTTCGCGGTGCGCGTCATGCACGCGCTCGGCTGCCGCACGATGCTGTTCACCAACGCCGTGGGCGCGATCGCTCCCGAGCTGCGCCCGGCCGACGTCGTGCTCGCCACGGGACACATCAACCAGATCGGCAAGCGCGGGCTGTTCACGCGCGACGAGCTCGTCGCACGCCAGGCCGGCCGTGCCGTGGCCGACCCTTACACGCCGCGCCTGCGCGAGGCACTCCAGCGCGCCGCCCTCGAAGCCGGGATCAAGCTGCATCGCGGCGTGCTCATGGGCGGGCACGGGCCGACGTACGAGACGGCGGCCGAGGTGCGCATGGCGCGCTTCTTGGGAGCGGACGTGGTGTGCATGAGCACGGTTCACGAGGTGACCCTCGCGACGCAGCTCGGCTGCGAAGGGGCGAGCCTGTCGTGCGTGACCAATCGCGCGACCGGGCTCTCGGCCACGCCGCTCACGCACGCCGAAGTCACCGAGGTGGCGAACCAGGTGGCGGTGAAGCTGCGCGCCATCCTCGAGCGGTTCTTGGCGCGCGAGGCGGCAGGCGAGGCGACGCGCGAGTCGTCGCAGCCCTGAGCCGCGCACGCGCGCTCGATCCGTGCGCGAGACTCGCTCGGGGATCGGAAGCACGGACTCGGGTCCTCAGGCACTCCCTGCCGCGGGTGAGGCCCCGGCTCGCGAGTCGCTGACCCGCCCCACCGATTCCGCCACGCGCCCCTCTGTAGAGGGCCCGGTTCTTGACAATGACGGAACAGGTTATGCCCCAACGGGCTCCGGCGGGCGCTCCAGGGCCCGCACGCGAACGAAAAATCATCACTTCCAACCTTCCACCCTGTATAGTCGGTCTATTCGCGTACCGGGAGCGTCCTGTTCGGAGGCCCATGTGAAGCGGACCCTGCCACTCCATCTGCTGTTCGCGCTCACCGCGTGCTCGCTGCTGGCACCGGCTGCGTTCGCTACCACGCGCTGCGGGGATGATCCCGAGAGTTGTGTGAAGAGCGCATCCAAGGCGTCGCGGCCCGCGGTCCAGCTGGCCACGAACTCCACGCATGCGCCCGCGGCGGTCACGCCCAGTGCGCCCGCGAAGAAGCCGGCACCGGCCGTGGTTGCACCGGCGCCCAAGAAGCCCGCGACGAAGCCGCAACGCGTCGCTCCGCGCACCGCGTCGCCCACGCCGGGCATGGGCATGCTGCTCAAGCTGTCCAACGGCAGCGGCGGCGATATCTCGTGGACGCCAGGCAAGGTGTCCGACACACCGGGCCAAAGCTGGGTCCTCTAGTCTTCATCGCGGTCTGACCGCGGCTCGTACCGCCGCCGCGCTGCCTTCGGGTAGCGCGGCGTTCTGTTTCTGTCGGTTCGTCTGCCGCGTTGAACCACGCGCGCGGAAGAGCGACGCGCCCTAGCGGCCTCGCATGCGCTCGAGCGAGTCCCGCGCCTCGCTGAGCTCCGGATGCCGTTCGAGCGAACGCTCCCACGCGCGCCGCGCCTCGGGGAGGCGACCGAGCCCGGCCAGGGCCTGGCCCTCGCGCAGGTCAGCCTCGGCCCAGCCGGGCTGACGCCTGCGCAGCGTGCGGAACGACGCGAGCGCGCCGGCCGCATCCCCCGAGTAGAGCCGCGCTATTCCCTGGCGTTCGAGCAGCTGCGACTCGAGCGGCTGCTGGCGCACGGCCTCGTCGTAGTGCCCGCGTGCCTCGGACCAGTGCTCCTCGATCATGGCCAGGTTGCCCGCCAGCGTGTGCGCCCGCGCGTTCCACGGTGAGGAGGCGATGGCGCGCTCGAACTCGGCCGACGCCACGCGCCGGAACGCGCTGTCGCGCTCGGCGCGCTGTCCCAGTGGTCCCAGTGCGAGCGTACCGGCCGGCATCGCCGTGAACGCCGAGGTTCGTGCCTGCTCGGCGCACGAACCATCCCGGCGCAGCCACAGCGCCGCCGCGTCGTCGGCGAACACCAGCGCCCATGTGGAGTCGGCATCCAGGAAGTCGGCCAGGTCGGGCTCGCCGGCGAGCACACGCGGCAACACCACCCAGTCGAAACGATAGCGCTTGTCGAGCTCGCCCCAGGCTCGCCGGTCCTGGAGCGCAAAGGCGTAGAGGTAGCGGATCTCTCGCGTGCCGGCCTGGTGGATGTCGATGAACGGCAGCCGGCCCGGGTCGGGATGGAACCGGTGGAGCAGGTAGCCGCCGAACGAGAACACGTTGAACGACCGGCCGCGCACGCCGTGCGCTTCGATCCAATCCGCGGCGCGCTCGGGGTAGAGCGTGGGCACCCAGCCGTAGCCCAGGCCCACCAGCGGCTGGGTGAGCGTGGGGATGACGAGGGCGATGCACGCGGCCGCGGCCAGGACGGCGCGTGCCAGCGGCGAACGCCAGGCCTGCGGCCAGCTCTGGCGGCCGAGCCAGTCGGCCATGTCGCGCGCGGCGAACGGGGACAGCACCAGCGCGGCGTAGCCCAGGAACCGGTGCGTGCTCACCGCCTGCGTGAGGCAGACGACCATGAGCGCGGCCTGGGCCGCATCGAATCCGCGCCTGTGCCAGCGCACGAGCGCTCCCAGCACCACCACCACCAACCACGCGAGCAGGCCATCGCGCACGTGCACGCCCAGGTACTCGAGCGTGGGTGCCAGCTCGCCAATGGACTGGTAGATGGGCTCGTGCCGCCAGACGGTGAAGTACTCGAGCGGTTGGACGAGCGCTCTCCAGCCGAACGGATTGGCGAGGCTCGCTAGCGCGGCGGCCGCGATCGCGATCACCAGCACGCCGGGCCGGCGGCCCTGCCGGCGGTGCAGCAGGTCGTCCAGCAGGTAGGCGCCGCTCAGCACGAATCCCAGGTAGTAGGAGATATGCGCGTTCGCCCACAGCAGCGCGATCGGCACGATGCCCCACGCTGGATCGACCCCGGCGAGCGGTCCGCCGGGCGGCACGACTCCCGGTGCCGCTCGCGGTGCCGCCGCACGCGCACGGCGCATCTCGAGCAACAGCACCTGGGCTGCCAACAGGATCGCGGCGAACGTCTCGGGCCGCATCTGCGAGCGCTGGCGCCAGAACACCGCGCACCAGACGAACATCAGCAGCGGAGCCGCGCCGGTGGCACCCATGCGACGCGCGGCCGCCCACATCAGGCCGAAGGCGGCGAGCGTGGTGAGCCAGCGCCAGGCGAACAGCCCGAACGTGCCGCCGGCTTCCCAGAACGGCCACAGCAGTACTCGGAACAACCACGACGGCAGCACGTCGGGGGCTCCGAACGTGGGCCACGTCCAGATCTGCGTGGTGGGGATGGCGTGCGTCTTCCAGATCGTCTTGCCGACCACCAGGTGCTGCCAGATGTCGGGGTCGTGGATCGCGTACGTGACCGCGGCCAGTGCACACAGCGCCGCCACGGCCACCGCCAGCACGTAGGGCCCGCGCGTCATCGCCGGCAGGACCGACTCGTTCACCGCGACGCGGCGCGAGGCGGACGCGCCTGCGTTGGCACGGCCCGGGCGGGCGCGAGGCGGGTTCATCGCGCGCGCTCGCGGTCCGCCGAGGAGCGCGATGCGCTCACTTCAGCAGTTCCACACCATAGACCTGAGCACCCTGCGTGATGCGTCGGGCCACGTCGAGTCCGCGCGTGACACGGGCGAAGATGGTGTAGCGGCCGTTCAGGTGTGGCTGCGGCGACAGTGTGACGAACCACTGGCTGCCGCCCGTATCCTTGCCCGAGAGCGCCATGCCCACCATGCCCGACTCGTAGCGCAGCTGGTTGTACTCGCAGCGGATCGTATAGCCGGGCCCGCCCGAGCCCGTGCCGGTGGGATCGCCGTCCTGGATGACGAAGTCCGGCACGACGCGGTGCACGCGCAGGCTGTCGAAGTACCCGGCCTTCGCGAGCGTGACGAAGTTCCTCACGGTCTGAGGAGCTTCACGCGACTGGAACTCCCACTCCATGTCGCCCGCCGACGTGTGCAGGATGGCGCGCCGCACCGACGGCACCGAGTAGAACGCCGAGTCGCGCTGCGCGGGAGCGGCCGGCGCGGGATGCGCGTGTTCCACGCTGTCGGCGAAGCTGCGCCCGGCCAGGGCGCGCAGCGCATCGCGGATGGCGATGCGAGCGTCGGCATCGGCGTCGTGGCCGCGCGTGGCGTAGGCCGAGGCCAGCAGTGACACGCTGGCCGAGTCCCCCGCCTCGCCCAGCGCCCCGGCGCTGGCGGCGCACATCAGCATGTCGCTCGCCTCGACGCCCTTGCGCAGTGCTTCGATCATCGGCCGAAGCGAGGCGTGGTGCGTGCGTGCGTACAGGCTGCCCGCCACGTCGGCCGCCGTCATGCGCACGAGCAGGTGGCCGTCGGTGTGATACGCACCCGAGAGGGCGTTGACCACCCGGGGAGGCGTGCCGTCCAGGTCGGACGCCTGCATGGCGCGCAGCCCCTCGATGAGTGCGTTGCGGGTGTAGGCCGAAGTGTCGGCGAAGTGCGGGCGCACCGTGTCGAGCGCGCGCAGGCGCAGTCGCACGAGCAGGGCGCGGCCGCTGGCGCCGCGCGTGGCGTAGTCGGCGTCGGACAGGCCCTGGCGCAGCGCGGTGCGCAGCGCCGTGCTGTCCGCACCCGCCCAGGCGAAGCTGTCGGCGAGTGCGGTGGCCGCGGTGACGCGCACGTAGGGATCGCGGTGCGCCATCAGCCGTGCGAACCGCCCTCCCGCACCGGCCGAGCCGTCGCCGACCTGCTGCAGCGCGCGCATCGCGTTCACCACCACCGCCGGGTCGGAGTCCTCGAGCGCACCCATCAGCGCTCCGGTGGCGAGCGGCGATTTGAGCCGCCCGAGCGTGCGGGCCGCGTGCGCTCGCACGAGCGCGTCGGCATCACCGAGCAGCGGAGCCACGGCCGGGACGATGCGCGCCGCCTGCGGCAGCTTCTCGAGTGCCCACAGCACGCGCCAGCGCACCGCCGGATCGCGGTCGGTGAGCGCGGCGATGAGCGCGTCCACACCCGTGGAATCCGCGAGCCGCCACAGGGACTCGCAGGCGCGCATGCGCTGCACCGGCGTGCCCTTGGCGAGGAACGGCGTCAGGCGCGCCGTCACGGCCGGCTCGCCCAGCTTGCCCAGCGCTTCCACCGCGAGCGCGACCACCTCGGCGTCGCGGTCGGCGAGCGCGCCCTCGAGCACGGTGCGCGCCGAGCGGTGCCCCACCTGTCCCAGGGCGAACACCGCCTCGCGACGCACCGTGACCTGCGGGTCCGAGACCAGCTTCGAGAGCGCGGGCACGCTGAGCGAGTCTTGGAGCCTCCCCGTCGCGAGTGCGGCACGGATGCGCACCTCCGCGCTCGCATGGCCCAGTGCCGAGGCCAGCACGCCGCCCGACCAGTCCCGCTGGTCCTCGGCGAGCGCGATAGATCGCATCAGCTCGCTCGTCGCCGCCGGGGCGGCCGCGTGCAGCGGCCCCGTGCCGAGCACGAGCACGTGCACGAGAAGCACGAAGGACACCACGGCGGCCTCGCGGCGGAACTTCATGGCAGGACTCCTCCCGGGCGGACTTGGGGGCGAACGGCCGGACCGGCCGTGGACAGGCGCGAGACGGTAACGCGACCGGGCCCGGGATGCACATGCGTGGTGCTGCGACTTCACTCCACTTGGATGTCCCCCTCCGTCAGCGGCACGAGCGGGAGCGCCGGTTGTGGCACACAGTCGCTGGCGGCACCCGGCACGGGAAGACTCACCTGGTCGGGACCACCGCCTCCCTCACCGTTGTCCTGCACCCGCCACGTCACGTGCGTTCCGACCAGCGTCGGATCATTCGAAGCCAGGACGATGCCCCCGACCCACGCTTCGTTCCCGAGCACACTCAGGCAGTCCACGACCACGTGGAGCCGGAGGCCCTGGTCCCGAAGCTGGAACTGTGCCTCCCCCTTGACGGCACCTCCCGTGTCGATTCGCGCCGTGAACCCGACGCTGTTGCGGGCACCGCCGGAGCCGAACGTACCTGTGCCATTGGCCTTCATGAGGGGCGGTGCGGCACGCGCACCCCCGCACACCAGCAGCATCGTGAGGATCGCAGCCCATGCACGCGGGATCCTGATCGGATGGAGATCCATGACTTGTCCTCCGCTTGGATGCGATGAGGGATCCGGTCCGCGGGCGTGATCACGCCAGCCGGACTCGACGGCCATCCACGAGGAATGCGGGACTCACCGCTGTCTCCAAGTCTCCGGTGCGTCGTGAGCAAGCGTCCAGAGATCCGCGCGGTTCGGGGCGATTCGCGGTGCCGAGAGCATGCAGGCGGCACGCTCGCTCCAGAGCGCGCGAGGATTGCCCCAGCAAGCGGAACCGTCGTGCTTCGGGAACGCGCATGACCCAGAGGACCGGTCAGCTGGCGGGTCCAATTGCGAAGGGCCGCCTCGCGAGCGCGAGGCGGCCCTGTGCACGGCATCACTTCGCGGCTACGGCACCACCGGTTCATCCACGCGATTGGGCTTGCGCAGTTTCACCAGGCGGCCGAGCTGTTGCGTGGTGGTCCCGCTCGGCGTCGTGGCGCTCATGCGGAAGAAGTACACACCGTTCGCCAGGTCGTCGCCCTCGGCATCACGCGCATCCCAGGCGAGCTGGTGATAGCCGGGTGTGAGCGCGCGCCACACCTGGGTATAGATGGACCGGCCCGACTGCGAGAAGATGTGCAGCTTCACGTCGGCGACCTCGCCACCCAGGAGCATGAACGAGAACTGCGTGCCGTCGTTGTCCACCGGGTTCGGGAACGGGAACAGGTCGCGGAACGCGAGCTTCGCGGCCGATGCCGTCACCCGGAAGCGCAGCGTCACGCTGCCGCCGTTCTGCACGCTGGCTACCAGCGTGTAGTCGTCGATGGGGTAGTCCGCGTGGGTCCAGGACAGCACCCACTCGCGCCCCGAGGCGTCACCGGGAGCGGGCGTCGCCGTGAAGTCCTGAGAAGCTCCACCGATCACCAGCGTGATCTCGCTCTGCGGGTCCACGATCGGCGCGGGCGAGAGCAGCTTTAGCGAGAGCGCTGCGTTGGGCGGCACCTCGTCGTTGTCACCGATCTGAGCGCCGGCGTTGCGAAGCACGCCCTCGAGTTGCAGCACCACGTCGGTGCGCTGGACGAGGCCGTTGCGGTCGCGCGCCACGAGCGAGAACGTGCGCGAGCGAGCGGCGGGCTGGGACAGGTGGGTGAGCCGGAACCGGCGGCCGCCGTAGAGATTCCCGGCACCGGTGTCGGGGAACGCGGGCGTCAGCGTGTACTGGTCACTCGGCTGCAGCACGTCCCCGGCCCCGTCGTTGATATAGAGCGCCAGCGTGTCGATCCGCACGTTGGACACGACGCTGGCGTCGATGAGCAGGTCGGGGCCCGGCGTGTGCAGCCGCAGGGGCTGGCCGCTCGTGACCGGCTGCTGGTTCGCGAGCACGTAGCTCAGGGGACGTCCGATGGACATGCGCGTCGCGGGATCCCCCAGCAGCGTGTAGGTGATCGAGATCCCCCGCTCGGAGGCCACGTTCTGGACCGAGCCGACGTAGCGGAACAGCGACGCCAGGATGGCCTCTCCCAGCACCACGCGCGCGCCCCGGTCGTCGGCGCCCAGGTATTCGTCGCGCGGCGGGTTCACGAACAGGCTGCGGATCAACTCCACGTTGATGTGGTCTTGGCCGTTTCGCGGCACCACCTCGTAACAGACCGAGGCCCAACTCGCGACCGCGCCGCGGCCGCTGGGGAGCGCCAGCAGGTCCTCGCCGATGCACGGCCCCACACCCAGGTTATTCTGGTGGTCGGGACGCGCGAACATGTTGGCGTGGCACGAGAATGCGGTGAACAGGAACGGTTTGTCGTTGTTCATCAGCCGCTGCGAGTCGTCGCCCAGGCCGGTGCCGGAGTTGACGTAGAGGTCCTCGTGCGTGAGCACGAACTCGTTGGCGTGACCCTGGTAGTTCCACAGGAACTGGCCGGCGTTGAGCTTGCCGAGCAGTAAGGGGGTGACGGCGGCATGGCAGTAACTGCGGGCGTCGTCGCGGCTCAGCCGGCAGTTGGTGGTCGTGTCGACATCGAGCCCGGTCAGGAACGTGCCCAGGTTGAACTCCTCGACGTTGAGCCCGGCCAAGCCGGAGTCGCTGTCGATGAACCCTTTCATGGTGCGGTTCAGGTCCACGAACAGCTCTTCGTACACGCGGTGGCAATAGCCGCTCGTCGACTGGCCGCCGAACGTGGTCTCACCCGAGTACGCGTCGTCGGTCGTGAGCAGGACATTCCGGCGCCAGGAGTCGGGTTGCTGGATGTTCTCGTAGGCGACGATCTTGTTCACCACCGTCGTGGCCTCGGCAAGCGAGTTCACGGTGAGCCGGCCCACCATCATCTCGGGCACGACGCGATTGGTGTCGGGGTTCGAGACGGGGTCTTCATTGCCGGTGAGGAACGCGAACAGATTGTCGCTCGGGATGATCTCGACCCCTTCTGTGCCGGGACCGACCGGTCCGGTCGTGGGCAGGACAGGCACCCAGTCGCGGCCGGAGTTCACGCGCACCTTCATGGGGTCCAGCGTCCCGTCCCCCAGCAGCATGAGGAATCGCGAGTCCCATTGCTCGTAGGCGTACTTCGTGAACCGCTCGATCGCGGTGCCGGAATGCCGCCCCCCGTCGAACTCGTCGAAGACGCACTCCACCGGTGATTCGAGCACGGTGAGTCCCTGTGAGCGGCGCAGGTTCGCGAGCGGCGTGGCGGCCGAAGCGAATGCCTCCGGCGTGACGAGCAGGTAGTCCCCGGTGCCCGCCGACCACAGGTTGCGCCGGGTGACCGCGCTGTATTCGCTGGCCGGCGGCGTGCGCGGCCCGAACGAGGGGTCGGCGGGATCCTGCAGCGCAGCCGCCACGTAGTCTCGCCGCACACCGCCCACCACGTCCTGGATCTCGAACGTCACCGTGGGGCCGACCGTGATGTGGGAGGCGTCGAGCGCGACGCGCACCGGCTGGTCCGGATCCGTCACGTCGTAGACGCGGATCGAGTCGCTGAGGAACCCGCTCACGCTCATCTGCACGTCGCCGGTGCCGTCGGCGGTATTGAACCGCACGTAGTCCTGCACGGCGCGGTAGCCGCGCCAGTAGGTGAGGTCGAACCAGTCGAGCCCGGCGAAGCAGACGTTGTTGTTCACCGGATCGGGCGCGCCGAACTGGCTCTTGCCCCACTGGCGGAAGAAGTTGTTGTTTCCGTTGCTCAGCGCCGTGCCGGGAAACGTGCTCGTACGCGTGACGGCTGTCTTGCCCGACCAGACCACCGAATCCACGACCGTGGTCACGACGTTCGAGCCGTTCCGCAGCGCCGCCCAAATGAAGTGGAGGTCCGAGCGGCGGCCCATCCAGCGCACGGTGATCGTGCCGTCCTTCGTGTTGTCGAGGTCGTTCACCGGGATGCGAATGGTGTCGGGCCGGCTGTAGTAGAGCGAGGCTTCGGTCCAGTGCCAGAGCGCGAGATTCGTGTCGTTCTCGTTGGGCACGAACTGGAGGATCGTGCTGGCATCGCGTTCGTAGTGGCGCGGGAAGGGATAGCTCGCCAGCGGGGTGAGCGCGGGCACGTTGTTCCAGCCCGGCCGGTGGGCCACGCGCAGGCCGCCCGTCAGCTTGCGCGTCACGTAGACCACCTCGGCATCTCCCCAGAACCGGCGGATGTTCGTGGCCTGCGACCGCTCGGCCCAGGTGCGCACCCACACGAGCACGGCGTCCCCGCTGTCGAAGACCCCGTTGCCGTTGGCGTCCTGCACTTCACTGGGCAGCTCGATCGTGCCGTAAGGCGGCACGGCACCTTCCAGGAACTCGTGGCGGTGGACACTCACTTCTGCGACCGGCACGCCGTTCGGGTAGCCCATCGGGGCGATGTCGTCGAACGGCAGCCGGTGGAGCGCGGTCTCGGTGATGCGCACGCGCACCTCGGGCTGGTCCTCGTCGAACGCCGCGGCCTTGGCGGGCGTGGCTCCGCGGCGGCCGAACAGCGAGCCGCTCGCGCGCGCCGCTGCCGGGGTGACGCGCCAACCGCTGGCCTGCTCCCAGTTGAGCACGCTGGTCTCGAGCGCGGCATCCACGTTCCGGTCGCGCGCCGCCACCGACGAGGACGGCAGTGCGGCGGCCGCAGCGGGACGATTCCAATCCACGCGCACGGTGACGGAGAGCGGTGAAGACACGAGCGCGGCGGCCTCGTCGTAGCGGAACGGCCGAACCTCGATGGTGACGAAGCGGCGCCCGCGGAAGCCGAACGGCGCTCCCAGTTCAACCTGCGACTCGGGCCACACGCCGTCGACGATCGCGTCCACGGCTTCGACGGCCGGCTGATATCCCAGGCGCGAATCGGGCCCCCCGCGGAAGACGGGCCGCCCGGCGATCACGATCCTGGTGGAAGCACGCGACTGCTCGCCGGTCGAGGCCGTCACACGAGCCGAGGGGCGCGCATCGCCGGGGATCGCCAGCGTCGCCGCCCACGCGGGCAGCATCGCGCGGCCGGCAACGGCCATCTCGTGCGACTCCGACAGGCCCGTCACGCGCACGCGGCCGTCGCGACCCGGCGCGGACAGCGACCATGCCCCCACCGTGACCTCGAGCGTGAGGCCACGCGAATCGGCCGAGACCACGCGCACGGCCGCCGCAGCCGGTGAAGCGAGGGCGAGCGGGGCACCCGCGGGCAGGGCGAACAGGGCGAACAGGGTGGCCAGCGGGGTCAGGCGAGGGGCACGGGGCATGAGACTGAAAAGTCTACGGACCCGGTGAGGACAGGGCAAGGCCACGCCCGGGCGGAGCCTCCGCCGGGGAGCGCCGCCAGGGCGAGTTGCATGCGCGCGGGGCGCCGCAGCACCGGTGGCACCGTCCGAGGGCTCGCCGGGCAGCCGCGACGGGGCGCCAGGCGCCCGGTGGCTGCAATCCCGAGCCGGAGCCGGTAGAATCTCTCGCTCTCGCCGCCCCACCCCGCACTGCCTGCGCCCCACCCACACTGGAAGCCCTCGACCCATGCCTGTCCCCCTCCCGCGCCCGGTTCCACCGCGGCGACCCGCCCGGGCCGCCCTGTTCGCCGCAGCCCTGATGGCCGCGCTCGCGCCGCTCGCCTCCTTGCCCGCCGCCTCGTTCGCGGCCGCCGCGCCCGCTCCGGCCAAGCCCGCAGCCGCCAACACCAAGTCGGCGCCGGCGAAGGGCACGGTCACCAAGACCAGCACGCTGCCGGACTCGGTGTTGCTCCGCATCAACCGCACCGAGGATGTGACCCGGCGTCGGTTCCAGCGGGCGGTGCGGCTCCTGGGAGGCAACCCTGACTCCCTTACCCCGGCCACCCGCGACCAGTTCTTGGAGTTGGTGATCGAACAGCGCGTACTGGCCCTGGCCACGTCGCGTGACCCCCAGCCGTGGGCGCGGGGCGACTCCATGGCGTTCTACGCCGAGCGCGACAACATCCTGATCCGTGCGGCCATCGCGGACGAGTTCACGCGCATCGAGGATCACCGGCGCGCCCTGGGCCAGCCGGACCTGAGCGAGGAGGCCATGGGCGTCGCCGCGCGCGAGAGCCTCATGGTGGAGCTGCACCCCAAGTGGGACGAGGATGCGCTGCGGCTGGTCGGCAGCTACTTCGCCGAGATGCCGAAAGCCACGCCGAACATGAGCCCCCGCGAGCAGATCGCCCTTGCAGGGCAGTCGCCGAAGGTCCCCGCCAAGGACACGACGCGCGTGCTCGTGCGTAGCGACCTCGGGGCGTTCACGGTCGCCGATCTTCTCGCCGACTGGCGGCGGCTCAGCAGCATCTACCGGCCGCAGATCGAGGACGCCGAGGGCGTGCGCTCGATGGTCGAGAACAGCCTGTTCGAGCGCCAGATCCGCGCCGCCGCCGCGAAGCCCGCGCTGGCGAAGCGCCCGGAGGTGGCGGCCGTGCTGGCCGACCGCATCGAGTACCACAGCGTGGCGTCATACCTGCAGCGCGAGCTCGTGCAGGGGATCCCGACCGACTCGGTCACGCTGCTCAAGCACTACCGCGCGAACGTCGCCGACTTCGACCGCCCGGCTCGCGCCGCGCTCGTCGCGCTCACGCTCCCCGACGAGCACAGCGCCGACAGCCTGGCGCGTCGCTTCCGCATGCCCGGCGAGGCCGAGAGCCTGGCGTTCCGAGCGCAGCGCGGCGGGGTCAACTACACGCTCTCCGTGAGCGAGGCGCGCGATTCGCTGCTGTTCCGGAGCGCCCACAAGGCCGGAGCCGGCAGCGTGCTGGGGCCTGAGAAGGTGGAAGGCGGCTGGCGCGTGATCAAGGTGCTGTCGCTCGACCCCCGCTCGCCCCAGCCGTTCGAGGCGGTGCGCCCCGAGGTACAGCGCTCCTGGTACGAGTACGAGAGCGAACGCCGCATCCGCAAACGGCTCGACGAGCTCAAGCAGGCCGCGCGTATCGAGTACAACGACAAGGCTTTACGCGAGCTTGTATTGTCGCCGGCCAAGCCCGCTCGGTAGAATTCCGAGAATGTCCCCTCCCTCCTCCGGGCGAACGATGGCCACACGGACACGCGCCGCGGCGATCCTGCTGGCAGTGGCCAGCCTGCTCCCGGCCCCGCCCCTGCGCGCCGCCGAACCGGAGTACGCGCTGCGCGTGGAACCGAACTCGCTGCGCGCCGATCGCCTCGGCGCGTGGAGGATGCACGTGGTGCTCGCCAACCGCTCGGCCACGGGTGCCTATCCCGACAGCCTGCACGTGTCGTGGACGAGTGACGCGCGCGGTGCGGACGGCGCGCCGGCGTCCGGGAGCACCGATCTCTCGGGGCTCGCGCGTGCGATGGGCGCGGTGAGTGCCGGCGATGATGGCAGCGTGGATCTCGCCTTCCCCGCCGAGTGTTCGCGCGGCCGTGTGAACGTGAGCCTGTGGCTGCACGATTCGAAGAACCGTGTCTCGAACGTGTCGGACGAGGTGACGATCGTCGGCAGCGACCTCGACGAGCGTGCACCCTCGTTGCAACTGAAGGCCTCCGGCCGGACGGTGGAGTTCGTGATCGTGCGCCCGGACTCTTCGGCGTGGCCGGCACCCGTGCTGCTCGTGCTGCCGCCCGCGGGCATTCGCGCGCGGAGCCTCGTGCGCTGGTCCCTGGGGATGGTCGAGCGCGGCTACACGGTGGCGCTGCTCGGCCCTCCCGCTACGGGCCTTTCGCAGGGGCCGGACGACCGCTCGGGCCCCGCGAGCGTGGCCGCGGTGGATGCTGCCCTCGCGAGCCTCAAGCGCGAGCCCGCCTGTGACGCGAAGCGCGTGGTGCTCTGGGGCGAGCTCGAGGGTGCCTCCACGGCGCTACTGGCCGCCGCATCGCGCAAGGACCTGGTCGGGGTGGTGTCGCTCAACGCGCGCATGGACCCGTGGGCGGGCTACCGCGCCATGGACGCACCGGCGCGTGAGGCCTACGTGGCCGCCGCCGGCCGCGACAGCGCGGCGTGGCGCGCGCGCTCGCCGCTCGAGGTCGCCGCGCGCATCTCGCCGCCCGTGCTGGTGCTGCACACCGACACGGGTGGCCCCGCCGACGCCGCCATCCAGTTCGTGCAGGCGCGCGGAGCCGCCGGCTTGCCGGTGGAATCGCGCGTGAACGGCCGCGAGCCGCGCCCGCTTCGCCGCCCGGACGCCAGCCGGCTGTGGACGGACTTCATCTCGCGACAGACCCGTGCCACGAACTGAGAGCCACGTCGCGCTCGCGGTTCGAGCCGCGCAGCCTTGACCCGATTCTCCGCCCACTCCTACGCTCGTCCCGATCTCACGTCGTGATCCGTCCACCCTCCGGAGACCTCATGAAGCGCGTCTCGTTCGTCCACGCCGGAGTGCGCATCGCGGTGCTCGCCGCGCTCGCCCTGCCGCTCGTCGTGGCGGCCGCTCCCAAGCCGGCGAGCCCCAAGCCGGCCAGCTCCAAGGCGGCCCCAGCCACCCCCCCGCCCACCGGCCCTGCTCCGAAGCGTGACATGAGCGTGACCAAGAACCCGAAGTTCAAGGGCTGGGTCAACGACACCCCCGACACCGGCCAGTTCCTCGCGGATTCGGTGTGGCTCCTGCGCGTGGGGCCGCGTGTCACCACCGTGGGCAACTACGTGGATCGTTGGTTCGCGTCCTATCCGGAGGACCGGCCCGGCCAGGACAGCACCGGCCGTGTGACGTTCCTCGAGAGCCTGATGAGCAAGGACATCCTCGGTCTCACCGCGCTGTCGATCGAGCGCACGCCCACGTTCGAGGACCGCTTCGAGATGCGCAACGCGCGCCAGCGCGCGCTCGCGAGCGCGGTCTACCGGCGCTTCGTGGCGGATTCGGTCGTGGTCCCCGAGGACGAGGTGAAGGCCCTGTGGGAGACGTACAAGTGGGACCAGCACCTGCGCCACATCATGGTGGCGGATAGGAACGCCGCGGAGATGGTGCGGCGCGAGATCGTATCGGGACGCCTGCCGTGGAGCGCGGCGGCCAAGAAGTACTCGCTCATCCGGTCGGACCAGTACCCCGACGGCGACATGGGCTGGGTGAGCCGCGATCGGATGGAGCCGATCATCGGCAACGTGGTGTATTCGCTCAAGCCTGGCGAGATCTCCAAGCCCGTGCACGACACACAGGGCTGGCACATCGTGCAATCGCTGGAACGCAAGCCGAAAGCAGCCCCCAGCTACAACGCGTTCCGCAAGAAGCTGCGCGGTGAGCTGGAGCAGGAGCGCGCGGCCGTCTACGCGGATCGCATCCTGGCGCACCTGCGTCAGCAAGAACAGCTCCGCCATGACACGGCGAACGTCATCCTCGCCAGCAAGAAGTTCGGCATCGCCGTGCAGATCCAGCCCAACGACATCGGCGGGACCATCAAGGTGGACGAGACGATCCCCGAGTTCTCGCCCGCGGACACGGCGCGGTTGCTGGCCACCTGGCGTGGCGGCGGCCGCTACTCGATCGGCGATCTGCTGCACGCCTATTCCGACGTGCCCCCGCTGCTGCGTCCTGCCCTCAACGTGCCCGAGGCCGTCATCGGCTACATCGAGTCCTACATCCTGGAACCCAAGATGGCGGAATACGGTGCGCAGCACGGGCTTGAAAGCGATTCGCTGGTTCAGCTGGCGATCAACAAGAAGCGCGAGGAACTGGCGGTGGGTCACATGTACCAGGACTCCGTGGCGCGCTTCATCTGGGTGAGCAAGGACGAGCGCAAGGCCCACTACGAGAAGCACAAGTCGCAGTACCACACCTACGCCAAGGTCACGTTCGCCGCCATCGCGCGCTCCAGCAAGGCAGGTGCCGACTCGGTGGCGACCCAGCTCACATCGGGTGTTCCGGCGGCGCAGGTCATCGCGGCCGATTCCGCCAAGGGGCTGCACTCGGGCACGATCCAGACGCGCAGCCAGGCGGATCGCGGCGCGTACCACGGGGCCCTGTTCGAGGAGATGCGCAAGGGCGACGTGCAGGTGCGCGGTCCCGACAAGGAGGGCTACTACGCCATCCTCCAGGTCCTGGACTACGACCCCGGCCAGCAGCTCTCGTACGAAGAGAGCGAGACCATGATCGACGAGTCGCTGCAGAACCTGAAGGCCGAGACCGCCCTCAAGGCACTCATCGGCCGATTGAAGCCGCGCTACCCGATCGCGTCACGGCCCCAACTGCTGCCGCTGGTGCTCATGCTGGACCCGTCGCTGAGGGACTGACGGCGCACGTTGTAACCAAAGGCCCCGCCGGGTCCGCCCGGCGGGGCCTCGTCGTCTCCAGCGCGGCGGGCCGGCCGCGCGTCACTTCACGATCGGCGCCGGTGTGGTCGCGGGTGCCGGCGTCGGCGGCTTCCACGTCTTCGTCTTGAGACCGCGGAACTGCTCGCTCAGCGCGTAGGGGCCGCTGTAGCTCACGAACCGTTCGCCGCGCGCCACCGTGGGCTCGTCTCTCAGCCCGAACGCGAGCGTGGCCTTGCTCCACTCCACCACCACCGGGCTCGCGCACCCGGGCAGGCCGCGCTGGGGCATGTGCTTGAGCACGAGGCGCGCGAGCACGTAGACGGCCTCGGGTTGGACCCGCTCGCTCGCGCGATCGGGGACGGCGAAGATGAGGCGCACCTTCGCCACCGATTGCGAAGGCTCGAGTATGACGAAACCCTGGCCGGGCTGCAGGAACGGCTGCGGCGCGCCCCAGTTCTGGAGCGCGGCCCACTCCACCCGCATCGCGCCCGGGTTACGGCCGCCCTTGCCCTGCATGTGCCACCACGCGCCGAGCGTGTCGCCACCGGTGGCGCGCACCATGATCTCGGCGGTGAAGCCCTGGAACTGGTCGGCGTCACGGCCGGCCTGCACGCACAGGTAGAGCGTGTCCTCCACCGTCGAGTCCGCACACGCCGGACGGCGCTCACGGCGCGCGCGCTTGTGGCCCCAGGGCGCGTCCCAGGACAGGAACAGTTGCGCGTTCTCGGCGTGCGAGCCCCCGCGCAGGCGCAGGATGCTGTCGGCCTCGGCCAACTCCTGGGCGATGGGTTTCACGGGCTTGCCGCGAATCGAGTCGGGGAGGATCGGGACGGTGACGGTGAGCGTGTCGGCCCGCGTGGTACCGGGCGCAGCGGCGATCGCCGCGAGCGCCGACAGCAGGAACCACGCCGCCGTGCGCCAGGTGGCGCGTCTGGGATCACACCGCTTCAAGAGAGCCTCGCAACGGAAGTCGGATCTGGTGGAGACCGAGGATGGCCGGCGCCTGGCGACGGATCACTTGTAGCGCTTCTTCAGTTCGCTCCACGTGGAGCTCTTGGGGGCTCCCGCGCCACAGGAGGGCGTACCGCCCTGCCACGTCGCGATGTTGCCCGGGCCGCCGGGAGCCGGGCGGCCGGTAGTGAGTTCCACGTCGCGCTTGTCGCGCATCGCCAGGTTCATCTGCTCGATGACGATGCACACCGGCTGTTCGCAACCCGCGCACTTGGCCGCACCGCTGCTGCGCGCATGGTTGATGGTCAAGCGAAAGGCCGCGTACGTGCGGTCCGCCGCGATGCGTTGGATGGCCTGCTCGGGCACCGCGATCACCATGCGCAGGTCGAGGCCGCGCGCGTCGAACGAGTGCGGCATGTAGAGGCCGGTGGCCTGCCCGAGCCAGGGGTCCTCGCACTCGGTCTCGGTGCTCATGTCCACGGACAGGCTGGACGAGTTGCGGCGGCAGTCCCCCGCGTCCCACATGTGCCACCAAGCCGGCACGGCGCCCTCCGCGGTCGTGAACCGGAAGTAGACGTCGATGCCGACCAGGTCGTTCGAGGCCGGCGACTGGAACGAGCCGACCAGGACCTCGGAGCCCGTGCTGCGGTCGCACGCGAAGCTGCGATTGGAGGGGCCCTCGCACTCGTTCCAGCGGAGCCCCGACCCGGTGGCGTGCGCGGGTGCGGCGGCGAGCAACAGGGTGAGCACGAGCGCGATGCGTCTCAACACGACCTCCGGGGGATCGCCAGCGTACGCCCGGTCATACCCCGGACGGTCAACGGTAGAGCGACTTGACCGCACCCCACGTACTGCGGCGCGTGGGCACGGCCTGACAGTCGGCGCCCGAGCCGCCTTGCCAGCGGACGCGCTCCAGGCCCGGGACTTCCGGGTTCGAGAGCGTCAGCGTTTCGACGCTCGAGCCCGGCAGTCGACGGATGAGCACTGAATTGAACACCAGACAGGCCGGGATTGCACAGCCCTCGCAGGTCAAGGTTTTGTTGGTTCTGAGCACGGCCCGCGCCGCGGTGTAGGCCACGTCGGCATCCAGCGTGACGAACGTGCCCGGGATGGCAGCCGCGGCCACGAGCAGCCGAGCGTGACGCGGAGACCCCCCCGGCGTACCCGCCAGCCAACCCTGCACGGCGGCTACCCCCGCCCCCTGCCACGGGTCGTCGCAGGATGCTGGCGCCAACACGTCGGCCGACCAGCCGCCCGCTCGGCACTGACCCGGGTCCATGCGCCACCAGGGCGGCAGCGACGCGTCGGCCACGTCCACGTCGATCACCAACTCGAACGCGATCACGCTGTCCACGGGCGAGCTCAGCACGAATGCCGCCTGCAGCGGGAAGTCATTGAGCTCGGAGCTGCAGCCGAACACCTGGTTGTCGACTCCCGCACCGCCGAGCGCGCGGCAGTTCAGCCAGCCGATGGAGAGCCCGGCGGCGTGCGCGTTGTGCGCGGCGGGACCCAGCGCGAAGCTCATCGCCAGCGCGAGCCAGCCGACGGTACGCGCCCACCGCATCGAG